>ERZ836760.1517-NODE-1517-length-24396-cov-11.472043_pt1 | contig 24396 bp, 40 predicted proteins | sample MGYA00519941_ERZ836760 | MGnify/ENA primary metagenome ERZ836760 (study PRJEB31850, sample SAMEA3708807) | human gut metagenome | biome: human gut; feature: human-associated habitat; material: faeces | place: China | collected 2014 ... | reverse complement strand
ATATAGAAGTAAAAAAGTATAGAAAAAAACGAAGTTTAAATGCTAATTCTTATTTCTGGCAATTACTACAAGAATTATGTGAATTAGTAGAATTAGATACAATAAAAGAATATAAAAGAAGAGTAAAGGAACTAGGGATATTTAGACAATTTAAAATAGAAACGGAAAATATAAAAACATTTGAGAAAATGTGGACAAGCCAAGGAATAGCTTGGTTTTGTGAAATAGCAGATACAACATATATAGGAGATACAGAGTTTAAAATTATAAATGCCTATTATGGGTCTAGTTCCTTTAATTCTAAGCAAATGGCAAGACTAATAGATGGAGTAGTGCAAGATTGCAAAGTATATAACATAGAAACAAAACCACAAGAGGAAATAAATAGCTTGTTAGAAAGCTGGGGAAAATAATGATAGTAAAAGATTTAAGAAAAGAATTTTATCCAGTACCAAAGTCTGGGCAGAAGAAGATAAAACAAGACAGCAAAAAAGAACATAAAAAAGACTTCTGTATAATGCCAAAAAACAATTCTTATAGCACGGTAAGAACAGAAGTATATTGCGAAAGACACGAGGTTTATTTTTCAAAGGCTTATAGACAGAAGAGTATAGATGATGGCTTAATAGTATTTTTAACAAGGAAAAGCCATCGTGGTACTAATGGAGTACATGGAAAGAATGGAGACAAACTAAATAGAAAACTAAAAAAATTAGCAGAAAAAGCCTGGACAAGTTATTACAACAAAACAAAAGAAGAATTTATAGCCAGATATGGCAGAAATTATTTAGATTAAAACACCAAAGGCTAAGACATAATGAAGTTTTAGCCTTTGATTTTACGAAAGGAGACCATAAATGGAAGGTTGGATTAGAATACATAGGAAAATAATAGATGTGCCTTGGTTTAATAAAAGTGAATATGTTCATTTATGGTTATATTTGCTATTAAAAGCTAACCATAAAGACCAAGAAATTTTTATAGGAAATGAAAAAATTTTAGTAAAAAGAGGACAGCTTTTAACATCAAGGCATAAGTTATCAGAGGTTGTTCACATACAAGAAAATAAAATTTATCGTATATTAAAGTGTTTTGAAAATGAACATCAAATTGAACAACACAAGACCCCAAAATATACAGTCATATCAATAGTTAATTATGATATGTATCAAAAAACTGAACAAGTTGTTGAACAACAAATGAACAACGAATGCACAACAGATGAACAGCAAATGAACACAAACAATAATGATAATAATATTTATATTATTTTATTTAATAAATATAAAGCAAAAATCGAACAACAACCAAATAGAAAAATACAAATTATAGGAGAATTACAAAAAACAACAGACTATGAAATGCTATCTTTGGAAGAACAAGACCAAATATTTTACGATTTAATGAGTTCAGATATAAAAATAATATAAAGAGGTGAAACAAATGAATAAGAATATAAAGAAAACAGTTTATAAAATACTAGAAAAAGATAAATTAGCAAGAGAAGATGACTGGTACTTGATACAACAAACATTAATACAAATGCTAGAGTGCAACCAAGGAACAGCATTTGGACAAGTGTTGCAAGGAATGAAAGTACAAGGAATAAGTTTTGAAGCAATAACCAGGCAAAGAAGAAAATTCTTAGAAGAAAATCCACAATACAGAGTACAAAGTGTGGAGAAAATAAGAAGAGAGGAAGAAGAAAATTATTATTTGGAACATAGCAGACATATTCCAAGAATAGACTAGGAGAAAAAATGATATTAGAAACTAAATGTAAAACCTGCTTAGGTTGTAACAAATTAGAAGATATAAATTTTAAAGAAATATACAGATGCGAAAATTATGTAAGAGGAGTAGAAGATAAAAATGATAATAAAAATACCACTACTATGCAGAAGTAAAAAAAATAGCCAAAACATAATAGTAAATCCAAGAACACATAAACCTATGATAATACAAAGTAAATTATATAAAGAATTTGAACAAAATTGTGGCTATTTTTTAAATAAATATAAAACTAATATAAATACACCAGTAAATATAAAAGCAACATTCTATGTGCCAGATAGAAGGAAAAGAGACTTAACAAATTTAGAAAATGCAATAGCAGATATATTAGTTAAATACAAAGTAATAGCAGATGATAATTATAACATTATAGCAGGTTGGGATGGAAGTAGAATAATTTACGAAAAAGGCAGAGAAGAAACAATATTAGAAATTGAGGAGGTAAACAATGCAAAAGACTAAATATTATAACAAAGAATTATACGAAATAGAGAAAGAAATAAAAACAGCATTAATAATACTAATAATCTTTATATTAGGACTATTTACAGGACTATTAGTAAATAATTTAGAATTAAAAAATAAAGAAAAAGAAATAAGAGAATACCAAGTGGAGATAGACAGTTTAAAAGAAAGTATACATTTATTGGAGAAAGAGGTGTGAAGAATGGATTTAGATGATGATGAATTACAAGCGACAAGAATATTAAATGGAGCTGATACGAGAGAACATAGGATATATGCCATAAAATTTGCAGTAATGCAAAAACAAATAGACGAAAAAGACAAGAGAATAAAAGAATTAAAAGAAGAAAAAAAGAATAGCATACCAATTAAAAAAATAAAAGACAAGATAAAGGAACTAGCAAACACAAAAGGAGATTTAGCAACATATATAGCAACAAGTGAAAGAATAAAAGTTTTAGAAGGATTGCTGGAGGAAGAAGAATGAATAAAGGAACAACAAGACATCCTAAATATTTCTGTGACAAATGTGGCTTAGAAATAAGATATACACAAAGAAAAGGATTTATAGGACTATATACATATGCTAAAAGAGAAAAGAACTCAATGGAATGAGTATACCATACCAACCTAGTTTCGTGTTAATGCAATACACAGGACTAAAAGATAAAAACGGAAAAGAAATTTATGAAGGAGATATAGTTTATATAAAAGGGGAAACAGAAATATTAGATACAAAAGGGAAAGTTGAATATAGCGAAACTTTTGCACAATATATAATAACGAATACAAAAAATATAATGTATGAAGCAGAGTCTTTAGGAGATTATGAAAATATAGAAGTAATAGGAAACATATATGATAATCCATAATTATTAGTAGAAAAGGAGTAGAGATGTATCAAGAATGGTTTAAAGAATATGAAAAAATAATAAATGAAGGTAAGAAAGAAACTGAATATTGCCCAATGTGTGGAAGAAAATTAAAGGGAGGAATAGCAGTGGAAGAAATAAAAGTAGGAGATTTTATAAGAAGTAATGATGGATATATTGGCAAAATAACAAGTATAAGGCAAAATCCTAAAAGAGAATGTGATACTTATTATAGTTGTGATAATTGTATGGCTAGTGGATTCTATGAACAAATTAAAAAACATAGCAAAAATATAAAAGACTTAATAGAATGTGGAGACTATGTGAATGGTTATAGAATAGATAATATTGTTAATGGAGTATTAGTTAATAAGGTAGTTGGTATAGATAAAAGTGGAACATTTACACCAATAGTACAATATGAAAAACATATTAAAACAATACTAACCAAAGAACAATTTGAACAAAATTCATATAAAGTTTAGGAGGAATAGATATGTTAAGAATAAAAGAAAAAATGATTGCATTAATTCCTAAAAGACAAGAAAACTTAAAAGAAATCAAAGTTCCTGACTTAAAACAGTATTTAGTAAATGGGTATGAAGAAATAAGACAAGTAAAACAAAAAAACATAGAACTCACAGAACGATTAGAAGAAGAAAATAAAAACAAACAATTATATGAAGGAACATTAGTAACATTAGCAGAATTTAAACAAAGAGACGATGAGAATAAATGTGAAATAAAAAGATTAGAAAATAAGGTAAGAAAAAAGGAAGAAGAAATAAAGGATATAAATTCAGAACTTAATACATATAAAATTAGACAAATTGAGTACAACAAAAGAGAAGGAAATTTAAAGAATGAAATAGATAACAGAGTAAAAACAGAAATAGATAAATTAAAAGAAAATATATGTAGTAAGATAAAAAACACAAAAGGAAATTTAAGTAAAGATAAAACAATAGAAATTGTTAGTAGAGAAATAGAGTTATACAATTTTAAGAAAGTTGAGGAATAAAGATGAAAGAAAATAAATTAAAAAACTTTTTAGAATATTTACAAGACAAAGTACAAGACTGTTATAAAGAAGAAACAAGGATAGCAATAGAAAGATTTTTGGAGGATTTAGCAAATGAATAAAGAAGTAGAACAATTACTAAACAAATGTGATAATTGCAAATTAAAAGAATGTATAGGTTGTGAATTTACATGGACAGATATACAAAAAATAAGAAAATACATACAAGAATTAGAACAAAAGCAATCTATACTAGATAAAGTAACAGATAAATTAAAAGAAGATATAGAAAAAGCTAAAGAGCAAATAAAACATTATGAGAGGCAATATAAAACAGCCAAAGAAAAAGAAGATAAATTTCATATCAAAAGTTTCCATAGGCAAATTAATAGATGGCAAAGTAGATTTGAAACACTAAGAGAAATTTTAAATATTATAGAAGGAGGAAAGAAATAAGATGAAAATAGAAAATTTTAAAATAGCAAAGACATTTATAGACACAAGAAAAATACGAACAGGAGATTTGTTAAGAATAACAAAAGAAGATGGAAGAGTATTTGAAGGGATAGTTTTATTTAATACAGGATTCAAGTATTACAATAAAAATAATAATGAATTTAAAGATATTATATTAAACGAAACGGATGCAACAGATATTAAAAGCATAGAAATTTTAAATAGGATAAAAAGTATTTAAAGTAAAATAAAGCTAATACTAGCAAAGAGGTGTTAGCATTGACAGACAAAGAAATAATCCAAAAATGGAAACAAGGACTAAGTAAAAACAACTTAGCAAAGATATATAAAAGAGAATATAACATGCAAATAAGAAATATAAGAGCAACTCCAAGACATAGACACGATGGGAAATTTTTAACGAATTATGAAGCTTTAGCACATATAGAAAGAGTAATATATAGATATTTGGAAGTAAGGAGGAGGAAACAATGATAACTAAAGAACAATTTTGTAAAATAATTAAAAGATTAAGAGAATATAATGACCTACAAGATAAAATACAACAATTATTCAGAGATAATATAGATAATCAAGAAATGGATTTTATGAATGCAGGAAGCATATGTGTAGGACATGAAACAATAGTAGTAGAATTATTAGAAAATATGTTTAAAGACAAAGATATAATAAGTTGGTGGATATATGAACAAAATTATGGTAGAGATTTTAGTTTAGGAGATCTAGAAGCAGACGGAGTAAAAATAGACTTAACATCACCAGAAAAATTGTATGATTATTTAATAAAACAAATGGAGAGAGAATAAATGCAAACAATAGAAAAAATTCTTAGCATAGAAAGTAAGTGATAAAAAATGATACTAGAAGAAACACAAGATAATAAAGATGCATTAATAATATTAATGATACAAGAAAGAGATAAACAAATAAAACTACTAGAAATAGAAAATGCAAATTTAAAGAAATTATTACTAAAACAATTAGAAGAAAACAGACATTTAATAAAAATAGTCAAAGAATTAAAATATAAAAGATATGGAGGTACAGAAGATTGAATAGAGAAGAACTTAAAAATTACAAATATAATCAAATATGGATAAAAGACCAAATGAAATATATAGAGACACAAAAAGAAACAATAAACAAATTAAATAGCACTATATCAGATATGCCAAAACGGTAGTAGGAAAGTAAATGATACAGAAGCAGAAAGTATTAGCAAATTAGTAGATTCATTTGACGAAATGATGAAAATAATAATATCAGAAGAGGAAAAACAAAAGAAAATAGTAGAACAAATAAATAAAATAGAATTTCCATATAGGAACATATTGTTTAAAGTATACATACAAGGAAAAAGCTTAGTAACAGTAGCAAGTGAAATGAATTATAGTTATGTTCATGTTTGCAGGGAACATGGAATAGCATTAAATAAATTTGATGAAATGATATGAAATGTTATTGAATGATATATAATACATATGTTTTAATATATAATAGCAAATGTAGTAAAAATATAAAGCAAAATTGTAATAAAAGCACCCCTAATTTATTTAATTGATAAAAGAAGAGCAGATGTTATCTTAATGTCTGCTCTTTTTAGTTATTATTTTTAGTTTTCAACAATTACTAACTATGGGTTTGTAGGCTATAAGGAGCACAAGTGCCGACCTTAATATATAGTTAAAGGATTGTGAAATAAATTACCTATCTACCAAGAGTAGAAAAGGTTTCTGGAAATGCACTGCCCAGAGGCAAATAGCCTTTGCATACTAGTTGGCAATAGCGCAATTCCTGTATATGCTTTCTTAGTTTAACTGGTAAAATGGTAGTCTTGTAAACTACAGTAGTAAGTTCAAGTCTTACAGAAAGCACCACAAAATAAAAATCGGAGGAAATCTAAAATGAAAAGAAAATGGACTAAAGAAAGTGCAGAAAGATATATATAAACAGCCAAAGAAAAAGGATTAAAATATTGGAGTGCAAAAGACTTTTTAAGAAACCATAAAACAATGCATTCTATAATTTAGGAGAAAAATATGGAAAATATATATGAAACATATGCAAGAACAGTATGTGCAAACTGTAAAAACAAAAAAGAATGTCAAGAAGAGCTAAGAAAAAGAATAGATAATACTATAAAATGTAATAAGTATGAAAGAGAAAGCAAAAATGAAGGCTACAAAAAGCAAAAGCAGATAACTGCTAAAAGAAATAAAAGTTTAATGGAAATTTAAGGAGAAAATATGTATAAAAAAACTGGATGTGAAAATTATTTTAAAGCAAAGTTTTTTTCAGGAAACAAATGGGGAATACCCGAGATTGAAAAAGAAATTATTAAAAAGGAACAAATAAATAATTTAGAAGCGATACCATTTAATTATGCCAAGACAACAAAGGAACTGTCTGACAAATTAATACACTTCTTTATAGATGACTATCAATTTGAGAGACTGTGGAATAATCCAGATAAATATTTAAACATTTTAAATAAAGCTAAATATGTATTAACTCCAGATTTTAGCTTATATAGAGATATGGATATTGTAATACAAATGTATAATACTTATAAAAATAGATGGATAGGTGCATATTTGCAATCTGAAGGAATAAATGTAATTCCAACAATTAGCTGGAGTACGGAAGAAAGCTACAATTTTTGTTTTGAAGGAGTAGAAAAAGAAAGTGTGGTAGCTATTGCAACATATGGAATTTCAAAAGATGAAGAGGCAAAAAAACTATTCTACAAAGGATATGAAGAAATGAAAAGAAGAATAAATCCAAAACTTATTTTATGTTATGGAGAAAAAATAGTACCAGATGAATGTTTGAAATTAAAAACATTTGGAGAGAAGAAGTGGAGGAATTGAAAATGGGAGGAAGAGGAGCAAGTGGGTCTAGAAGTAATGCTGGAGCAATAGGAACAAAAAAACCATTAGAAGTAGAAAATTTAGGACAGAAACATATGCAAGGAAGAACTACTTGGGAGAAAAATATATTTGAAGCTAACATAGTGCCAGATGAAAAAGGAGTTATAGATATTCAATATCCTAAAATGGACTTTGAACAAATAAGCAGAAACAAGGTAAAAGCAACTACAAAGTTAAAGGCAGGAATAATAGAAAATAAAAAAGGATATGAGGAACATAATATAAATTGGGACAAAGTAACAGAAGTAAGAGGAAAGACTTACGATATAAAAGACTTAATAAAAAAGAAAGGGTTTAGATGGAATAAAGAAAAAGGATCTTGGACGAAATAAGGCATAAAAATGGAACAAACAGTAAATTTAACAGGATAACAGAAAAAAGAATTAATAAAAAACAAGTAAGTAAAATATTAAGATTATTTAAGGAGAAAATACAATGTTAACAATTATACTAGGAATAATATTAAGTCCGATAATTATAATATGTGGATTTATAAGTATATGTCTTATATATGCAATACTAAGTTATATAGCAGATACAATCATTAAAAGTATAGAAACAATAAAAAAGGAGCTAAAAAAGTAGGTGGAGGTTGATGGCGAATGAGAAAAACTTAATACCTTTTACAAGTAAACAAAGCCGTGAGGAAGCCAAGAAAAACGGTAGTAAAGGTGGCAAAAAATCTGGAGAAGTAAGAAGAAACAAAAAAGCAATGAAAGAAACAATGAAAATGCTTTTAAACTTAGATATGCCAGAATGTGAAGGAAAAGAAGAACTTAAGCAATTAGGACTGCAAGAAGAAAATTTAACATTACAAACAGGAATACTTGTAAGTCAAGTAAAAAAAGCACTATCAGGAAACTTAGATAGTGCTAAATTTGTAAGAGATACTTCAGGAGAATACATTGGAGCAGAAGAAGAAAAAGAAGAAGTTGAAAAATATAAAGTATCTATTCCTGCTAAAGATTTGCCACCAGCCTTTATAAACATATATAGAGATATACTAAATAGAGAACATTTAGAATATTGGTTAGAAGGTGGAAGAGGAAGTATAAAATCAACCTTTGCAAATCAAGTTTTAATAGATTTATTAGAAAATAATCCTAAAATGTGTGCAATTATTATTAGAAGATATACTAATACATTAAGAGATTCAGTATATGCACAAACAGAATGGACAATTTCTCAATTCTCAGAAACATTTGTTGGATTACAAGACGACTATAATTTTAAGGTAAGTCCATTGGAAGTAACTAAAATATCCACAGGACAAAAAATATATTTTAGAGGAACAGACGATGCAGGAAAAATAAAATCAATAAAACCTCCAAAAGGAATGTATATAGGAATAATTATTTATGAAGAGTTTGACCAAATACAAGGAATGGCAACAGTAAGAAAAATAAACCAATCCATAGTAAGAGGTGGAGAAGATTTTGTTCAACTATATGTTTATAATACTCCTCCAAGTAGACAACATTTTGTAAATAAAGAAAAAAGAATAAAAAAGAAAAATAGAATAGTATATTTAACAGATTATAGGTCTGCCCCAAAAGAATGGTTGGGACAGGCTTTTATAGATGAGGCAGAATTTACTAAAGAAACTAATCCTAAAATTTATGAAAATGAATATCTAGGACTAGAAACAGGAGAGGGAACAAATGTATTTGAAAATTTAGAAATAAGAGAAATAACAGATGAAGAGATATTACATTTTGATAGATTATACAAAGGAATTGACTGGGGTTGGTATCCTGACCCATTTGCTTATAACAATATGTATTTTGACATAGCAAGAAGAACGCTTTATATATTTGATGAGTTTCATGCAAATAAGATGAGTAATGAAGCAACTTGGAATGCATTAAAAGAAAAAGGGGTGACAGAAGATGATTATATGACAGCAGATTCAGCAGAACAAAAATCTGTTGCTGACTATAAATCTTATGGGGCATATATAAGAGGAGCAATAAAAGGACCAGGAAGTGTCGAATATAGTATGAAGTGGTTAGCAACCTTAAATAAAATAGTAATAGATCCAGTAAGATGTCCAAAAACAAGAGAAGAATTTGAATGTTACGAATTAGAAAAAGATAAAGACGGAAATGTAATAACAGGATATCCAGATAAAAACAATCACCACATAGACGCTGTAAGATATGCACTAGAAGAAATTTGGAGAAGAAAGGGACAGTAATGAATATATTTAGTTGGATAAGAGGAGCGATAAAAAAAATGTTTAGTAAAAACAATATAGAAGATTCATTAAAAGTAAATATAGCAGTTTCAACGGAGTTAGAATCTAAAATTCAGAAATGGGAACAAATGTATAGAAACAAAGCTGAATGGATTAATGACGATGTTAAAAGTTTAGAGTTACCATCTGCAATAGCAAATGAATTTGTAAGATTAACTATGGCAGAATTTAAAACAAATATAACAGGTGGAGCAAGAGCTAAATACATAAAGAATATATATGATTATGCTATAAAAGAATTACCAAATAACCTTGAATATGGAAATGCAAAAGGTGGATTAATAATAAAACCATATGTAAAGAATGGAAGAATATTTGTAGAATTTATACAACAAGGTTATTTTTACCCCGTAGAATATGATGATACTGGTAAAATAACTAGTGCAATATTTGTAAGTCAAAAAGTAAAAGGAGAAAATATTTATACTAGATTAGAATATCATACATTAAAAGGAACTAGATATTTTATTATAAATAAAGCTTTTAAGAGTAAAGACAAGAATGATTTAGGAGATGAAATATCATTAAATTCGGTAGAAGAATGGAAAATGATAGAAGCTGAAACCAAAATAGATAATATAGAAAAACCATTATTTGCTTATTATAAAACTCCAATGGCTAACAATATTGATACAAAGTCTCCTTTAGGAATATCTGTATATGCAAAAGCAGAAAATCAAATAAAAGACGCAGATATACAATATGGAAGAACTATGTGGGAGTATGAAGCATCAGAGAAAGCAATATATGCAAGTACAGAAGCTCTAAAACAAAGGAATGTAAATGGTAATAGTTTATGGGAAATTCCAAAATTAAAAGAAAGACTATTTAGAACAGTTGATATTGTAAAAGCAAATGGAGAAGAATTGTTTCACGATTATAGTCCAGAAGTAAGAGATGAAGCATTTTGGAGAGGATTAAACAAAATACTTGAAAGAATAGAGTTTAACTGTATGTTAGCATATGGAACTTTATCAGAGCCTACTTATTCAGATAAAACAGCAACGGAAATAAAGTCTAGTAAACAAAGAAGCTTTACAGCTGTTACTAGAATGCAAGAAAATTTACAAGATACTTTAGAGGATTTACTTTATGTAATAGATGTTTTAGTTACATTATATAAGTTAGCTCCAGCAGGTACATATCAAGCAAGCTTTGAATGGGGCGATAGTATATTAACAGACAGTGAAAAAGAGCAAATATTACAAATGCAAGAAGTAAATGCAGGATTAAGAAGTAAAGTTAAATATATAATGTTTAGATATGGACTAACAGAACAACAAGCACTTGAAGAACTAGAGAGAATAAAACAAGAAAAAATGAATAATCAAGAGGCTTTTGGCTTTAGTGAGGAATAATATATGCTAACAGAACAAGATTTTATAAATATAGAAAAACAAGCCATTGGAATATATCAAGATTTAGAATTACAAATAATAGAAGAAATAGCAACAAGAATAGCTAATTTTGGATATGCTAATACAGTAGTTCTAAATGATATAAAAATAGCGAAAGAAATGGGCTTTTTATATCAAGATATAGTAAGATTAGTAGCAGAATATAATAATACAAGTTTTGAAAAGATAAATCAGATATTTTATGAAGCGGGAGAAAAAAGCCTAAAATTTGATGATGAAATATATAAAGAAGCAGGATTAAATCCAATACCTTTAAAATCTAGTAAGAATATTAAGCAAATAATGAATGCAACTATTTTAAAGACGGCAGGAAATCTTAAAAATCTATGTATGACAACTGCAAATACATCACAAACACAATTTTACAATGCAATAAATAGAGCATATATGGAAGTAAGTACAGGAGTAAAAAGCTATTCCCAGGCTATAATAGATGTAATAAGCGATATAAGTACACAAGGAGGATACATAGTATATCCAAGTGGGAAAAGAATGAGTATAGAGAGTGCAGTAAGAACAAACATAATAACAGGAGTAAATCAAACATGTGGAAAACTACAAGAAACAAGGGCAAATGAGCTTGGTTGGGACTTAATGGAAATTACAGCACATAGTGGAGCAAGACCAGAACATGTAAACTGGCAAGGAAAAATAGTTTCATTAAGTGGAAAAAAAGGGTATTTAAGTAAAAAAGATATAGGCTATGGAGAAGCAACAGGATTTAAAGGGATAAATTGTAGACATGATTGGTATCCATATTCTAAAGGTAGTATTAAAACATATACTCAAGAACAATTAGACCAATGGAAAAATGAAAAAGTGATATACAATGGAAAGGAATATGGTAAATATGAAGCAACTCAAATTCAAAGAAGAATAGAAAGAAAGATAAGGAGTGACAAAAAAGAAATAGTAGGACTCCAAGGAATTTTGACATCTAACAATAAAGATGATAAACTAATAGAAGATGCAAAAGCTCAATTGTTAATGAAACAAAATAAATTAGAACAGCATAATTTGATACTTGATGACTTTTTAAGTCAAACAAAGTTTAATAAGGACTATAATAGATTATATATACGAAATAAAGTAATCAGCAACGAGTTGAGTAATAATGAGAAATATGCATTAAATTCGTACATAAGTTCTGAAAGCTATAAAATAAACGAAGCATTAAGAAACGATTTAGTATTAAGCAAGGAACAAAGGAAAGTATTAAATAACTTAGATAAAGCGTTAAGTAAATGTAATAATTATAATGGAAATGTAGTTAGAGTTTTAGAAATAGAAGATAGTAAAAAATTAAAAGAATTTATAAGAACAAATAAAATTAATAAGCCAATATCATTTAAGGAATATTTATCTTTTTCAAATAAAACAAATTATAATTCAAAAGCTAATGTGATAATATTTACAGTGTCAACTAAAGCAAAAGACTTAAGAAAATTTAATCCTGAAGAATCAGAAATATTATATCCACGAAATAGCAGATTTATTGTTGAAAATGTAAAAAAAGTAGATGACAAGTATTATTTATTATGGAGGGAAATTTAATGAAAGAACCTAGATGGATAAATGAAATACCTAAACCAATATCAATAGATGAAGAAGTTGAGATAACCGATGAAATGAAAAAAGAAGCTAAAGAGTTTGAAAATGCAGTTAAAAGTGGAAATATAGATAAATGGTTTAATAAGAAAATATAGGGAAATGTTATGTAGAGAGCTAAAAATAGCTCTTATTTTTATGCTCCGAAATGAGAATAAACTATAAAACAAATAATTAATAGGCATTCAATTGAGAATGTCTATTTTTTATACAAAAATTCGACTATATGCAGGTCGTGAACAAGTGCATGACTACATCGAGATGAAAACTCGTAAAAAGTCGTAGTAGGAGAAAGGAAGCATTATGAAGAGAAAATTTTTAGAAGATTTAGGAATTGAAACAGATGCTATTGAAAAAATAATGGCAGAAGCAGGAAAAGATGTTACATCTTTAAAGGCTAGAGTAGACGATTTAACAGAACAAATAAATGTTAAAGAAACTACAATAGCAGAAAAAAATAAAAAAATAGCTGAATTTGAAAAAGTAGATGTTGAGGCTATAAAGAAAGAACAATTTGATTTAGGAAAAGCAGAGGGTTCTAAAGAAATTGAAAATTTTAAAAGGCAAAATGCATTAGAAAAGGCTTTATCAAACTATAAAGCAAAAGATACTAGCATAATCAACAAAATGCTAGACATGGAAAAGGTTAAATTTAACGATAACTATGAAATAGTAGAAGGATTAGAAGAACAAGTCAAGAAAATCCAAGAAACACATGATTATTTGTTCGATAGCGATAAACCTTTACCAAGCTTTTCTGATACTACTCCAGGTACAGAAAACAATATAAGTGGAAATCCTGATGAAATGGATTATAACACATATAAAAAATGGAGAAAAGAAAATATTTAGAGAAAGAAGGAATTTAATATGGGAAACAAAATATTAACACCACAAATAATAGCTAATGAAGCTTTAATGGTATTAGAATCAAACTTAACTATGGCTAATTTAGTACATAGAGATTATTCAAAGGAATTTGTAAATGTAGGAGATACAATAACAGTAAGAAAACCTGCTAAATTTGTAGCAAAGAATTTTATAGGAGAAACAGAAGAACAAGAAATTTCAGAAGGTTCTGTTCCAGTAAAAATGGATAGATATAGAGATGTAACAATACCAGTAACATCTAAAGAAATGACATTAGATATAAAAGATTTTAGTGAGCAAATAGTAAAACCTGCTTTAAGTTCTATCGCACAAGCAGTAGATACAGACTTATTAACAGTAGGTATTGAAAAAGCAGGTTCAAAAGTAGAAGTATCTAAAACACCTACCATTGTAGATATTGCAAATGTTGCTAAAGCATTAGACAACAAGAAAGCACCAAGAGATAATTTAAGAAATTTAGTGTTAGCAGTAGATACATTATATAAATACAATACATTGGATAACTTTGCAAAAGTATCTTATAAAGGAGATTCAGAAGCTTTAAAAGAAGCAGAAATAGGAAAAGTATACACGATGAATACATTTATGTCTCAAAATGCTCCACAAAATAATTCTACTACACCAGGAACAGTAACAGCATATAAAGTTACTTGTACTAAAGGAGCAACACAATTTGCTATTACAAATGGAAATGCACAAACAGCAACAATAGAAAAAGGAGACAAATTAATAGTTAATGGATACTTGTTTGAATGTGCTGAAAAAGTAACATTGGCTTCTGGCAATGGAACATTAAAAGTAACAGAAAAGATACCATTTGCTTTAAGTAATGCAACTGATGCAGTAATAATAAACAAAGCACATTCACTAGGATTCCATAGAAATGGATTAGCTTTAGTAACAAGACAATTAGAATTACCACAAGGGGCTGCTAAATCAGCAATAGCAAGTGCAAATGGATTAGCAGTAAGAGTAGTTTTTGACTATGATTCTAAAACAAAAACAGATAAAATATCATTCGATATTATCTATGGAATAAAAGAATTAGACGAAAATTTATTAGTAGATTTTGCTTAAGAGGAGATGTAAGGTATGCTTGAATACATAACAGAAATAGAATATAAAAAATTGTTAGGTGCTAATAGCATACCTGACAATTTTAAAAGTTTAGCAATAAAAGCAAGTAATTATATTAACTATATGACTCATGGAAGAATTGATAAAGACAACATTCCAGAGCAAGTAAAATATACTACTTGCTTAATTCTCAATTTAATTGAGGAAGAAAATACAAAATTAAAAGAAATAGGTAATCTAAAATCACAAAGCATTGAAGGTTGGAGCGAAAGCTACTCTACACCTGATGAAATAAAAAAAGACTATTCAGAAAAGAAGTATTCTGCATTAAAAGAATACTTATGGGATGTAATTGGAAATGATGGAAATCCATTATTGTATAGTGGGGTGTACTAAAATGAATGAAAGATTTTTTACAAATACGATAACAATTTATAATAAAAAGCAAGATGAAAGTTTTCAAAGAACTATTATAAATAAAGTTTATGCTAGAAAGAATAGAAAAATAGTCGTAAATTCTAATGGAGAAGAAGTTGCTAGTAGCGAAACTATAATAATTCCAACTAAAATAGCAACGATAAATAACCAATTAGCAATAAATAGCTATATAGATAATAGGTCATTAGATAAAAACAGCTCTATTTTGAATTTTACTTTAAATTCTGCATTAATAGATACACCATGGACAATAATGGCAGGAGATTATATTGTAGATGGCTATTGTGACTTAGATTTTGATATAACAAAAATAAAAAAAGAACACAAATTATTTCAAATAATCAGTTTTGCAGATAATAGAAAAGGAAATTTACAGCATTTTAAAATAGAGGTATCTGAATAATGAATTTTAATGTAAAAGTAAAAATGAAATCAGTAAACAAAATAATAAAAGACCACGGACTTGATGAAAATGGAAGAGTTACAAGATATTTGAGAGATACTTCTGATAGATTAATGAATCCATTTATACCATTTCAAGGTGGAGGGCTTAGAAGATTAAAAACATATCCTACTTCTTCTAAAATCAAATATACAAGTCCATATGCACATTACCAATATAAAGGAAAAGAGTATATAAGCCCTAAATTAGGAGTATCTGGAATACCATTAAAAACAGATAGATGGTGGTCTCCAAAAGGAGAAAAGAAAAAGCCTAGTGGTAAGAAGTTAAAATATCACGAGCCAGGTACAGGACCTGAATGGGACAAGTTAATGCTAGAAAAAAGAGGAAAAGAACTTGTAAAAGATGTTGAGAATTATATAAAGAAGGGAAGTTAAAAAAATGCCTGAAAAATCAAAAATGGAATCAATAAAAGATTTCTTTGAAGGGTGTCCATTATTGCAAAATGGAAGAATAGTAGCAGATTATCTAGGAAGCGATATAAATGATTACTCAATAATCCAATCGCCTGTAAATCCAGTTGTTACTAAATATAGAGGTGGTGGAAGTCTAAGACAAATAGCTTTTGATTTTGTAGTACAAGCACCTATTTCAAGCAGAAATATCGACAATTTAGCAAACAGTAAATTTGGAGAAGATTTAATAAATTGGATTGAAGAGCAAGATGATAATAGAAATTTACCTAAAATATCTAATATTCAGCATATTCGATGCACATCTCCAAGCTATATATTACAAAGAACAAATACGCAAGCAATTTATTTAATACAAATGAATTGCACATATTATCAGGCCTAAATAGGGCTTTATTTTTTTATAAGGAGGATATTAAAAATGGAAGGTGAAATAGTATTTTATAATAGAGATAATATCGTTAATTTTATGTCTATAAAAGTAAATGGAACTACATTCTTAAGAATGAAAGGTTTCACATCGCAAGAAAACAGCTCTAATGCTGAAACAGATGAAACAAAATATGTAGATGAACCATCAAAAAGAAAGAGAACAACAGGATTTGCAAAAGAAATAGGATATGAAGCAGATAGAATTGTAGGAGATACAATACATAATTTCTTAGCAGAGGTTGAAGAATTAGAAAAAACTAATGTAAATGTTGAAATAGTTACAGTTGATTTCAACAGAAAAAAAGGCTCTGGATATTATGCAACAAAAAGAATATATTCAGTAATACCTGACAGTTCTGGAGGAGATGAAAACAAATATACAATATCAGGAGCTTTCGGAGCAAATGGTGGAATAATTGTTGGAACAGCTATACCTTTAGACAATGCTAATAGTGTAAAAGATATATCAGCAGTTTCTTTCACGGAAGATGGAGAAAATACAACACAATTAGTAACATTTAATGTTTCAAGTTCTGACGGACAAGTACAAGGAGCAAAAATTGTAATTGATTCTAATAATACAGTATATACAGATGCCAACGGTATTGCAAATATAATCTTAGCAAAAGCTACATATTCAAAGGTTGCCATAAGTAAAGAAGGCTATACTACACAAAGCAATATTTCTATAGCAGTAAATGATAAAGCAGTATATAAAGCAGTAACTTTAGTTAAAGGATAATAAGACTAGAATATTAAATCTAGTCTTTAATATTATTTTTGGAGGTAGAAATGAAAATATTAGGTAAAGAAATAGATTTTGATTTAGAAGATGCAGAAAATGTTGATAAAGCGATGAAATTAGATGAAAAATACTTAAAAGAATTGAAAGAAACACAAACTTTGACAGAAAAATGTAAAGTTTACAAAGAATTTTTTGACGAACTTATAGGGAAAGGAACTAGTGAAAAATTATTTGGAAATAAAAATAAATTCTTTGAAATATTTGATGCATATCAAGATTTAATAAAAGAAGCAGAAAAAGTTTATGCAGAAGTAACAAAAAGAACACAAATAATGAATAAAAAATATGAAAGGTATAAATAATGTTATGTAATATTTTATTAGATGAATTACCTAAAATAACGCCAAATAACTATAAGATAAATACTAGTTACAAACAAGGAATAAAGTTTGAATTATTAATGCAAGATAATGAGCTACAAAAAGAAGAAAAAGTAATGTTAGCATTAGCCCTTTTCTATGATAAAAAAGAAATAAATCAAATAAAAACGCCAGAAGAATTGCAAAAAAGAATAAATGATATATTGTGGTTTTATAAATGCAATAAAATAGAACAAAACAATAAAGGTGTAAATGCAAGAAAAGAAAAACAAATATATAGTTATGAATTTGATGCAGATAAAATATATAGTGCATTTATGCAACAATATAATGTTGATTTGCAAAAAACAGATTTACATTGGTGGCAATTTAGAAGTATGTTTGAAAGCTTAACAGATAAAACACAAATTGTTGAAATAATGGGTTATAGAGCAATAGACTTATCTAAGATAAAAGACAAAGAAGAGAAGAAAAGATATAAAGAATTAAAAAGAATATATGCTTTACCAGATATGAGAACACAAGAGCAAAAAGAAAGTGATTTTGCTTGTGCTTTTTTATAAATTTTGCCTTATCGACAAAGTTCGACAAACAATTACATTTTATTGTGATAAACTCCTATTATAGTTTATAAAAGGAGGAATAGATATGGCAAATTATACAACAGTAACAAGTGATAAATCAAAAGGTACAGCATTAGGTTTATGTTGCTTAGGATTTGTAGGAATAGGCGGTATACATGATTTCTATTTAGGAAATTATGGAAAAGGACTAATAAAATTGTTCACAATAAACTTTGCATTTATAGGAACTATATTGGATTTAATTAAAATAGCATCTGGTGGATATAGAGATAATTCTGGACAATGCTTAAGACAATAGTTTGGAGGAAAAATGAAAAAATGGTATAAATGCCCATTTTGCAATAAAAATTTAATAAAATATGAAAAAGACGCAATTTCAAAAAGCGTCTTTTTATTATGCAAAAAATGTGGAAAAGAAATAGAAATAAAAATAAATAGTAAAAAAAGTCTTTAAAATGAGCCAATGAGCCTGACTAGAAAGGAAAGAATATGTCAGACGGCTCAGTAATAATAGATACTAAATTAAATACAGATGGAGCAAAAAAAGGGCTTGGAACTTTAAGTTCTACACTAGGAAAAGTAGGAAGTGGTATAGGTGTAGCATTTAAAGCAGGAACAGTGGCTGTTGCATCAACTGCAACGGCCTTAGTAGGATTAGGAACAGCTTCTGTTAGCTCATATGCAGATTTAGAACAAAATCTTGGTGGAATTGAAACACTTTTTAAAGGAAGTGCAGATAAAGTTATTAAGAATGCAGAAAATGCATATAAAACAGCGGGAATGAGTGCTAATCAATATATGGAAACTGTTACTAGTTTTAGTGCAAGTTTATTGCAAAGCTTAGGTGGAGATACAGAAAAGGCCGCCGATACTGCAGATATGGCACTAACTGATATGGCAGACAATGCAAATAAAATGGGAACATCTATGGAATTAATTCAAAATGCTTACCAAGGATTTGCAAAACAAAATTATACAATGTTAGATAACCTTAAATTAGGTTATGGTGGAACACAGCAAGAAATGAAAAGATTATTGGCTGATGCTGAAAAATTAACAGGAGTAAAATATGACATTAACAATCTTAGCGATGTTTACAATGCTATACATGCCATACAAGAAAATTTAGGAATAACAGGTACAACAGCAAAAGAAGCTTCAGCAACAATAAGTGGAAGTATTACTTCTATGAAATCAGCTTTTGACAATTTCTTAAATGGAAGTGGAACAATAGAACAAGTTTTAGAAACAGGAATAACAGCTATACAGAACATTACAACAGTAGCAGGAGAAATGTTGCCTAAAATAGTACAAAGCATAGCAAATGCTACACCACAGTTAATAGAAGGAATAAATCAAATATTTCCGCAAATATTAAATTTAATAATACAAAATACTCCACTGATATTATCTAGTATAGGGCAGATACTAATGGCACTATCAACGACATTGCTTAATTATTTGCCACAAATAATTACTATTGCAATGCAATTAATTCAAGCTTTTATTAACGGTTTGATAGCAATGTTGCCACAGATAATTCAAATGGGAATGCAACTAATAGCTCAATTGGCTGTAGGAATTGCACAAATGCTACCACAATTAATTCCGCAAGCTTTAAATTGTATATTAACAATAGTTGAAGGATTAATAAGTAATATAGATTTATTAATAAATGCAGGATTACAATTAATTATTGGATTAGCAGAAGGACTGATTAATGCAATACCAGTGTTAGTTGAAAAAATACCAATAATAATACAAAGATTAATAGAGGCTATAATAAATAATTTACCTAGAATTATAGAAATGGGAATAAGATTATTAGTAGAACTAGGAGCTGGCTTAATTGCGGCGATTCCACAATTAATTGCCATGATTCCACAAATAATAAGTGCTATAATAAATGCTTTTTTGTCTACTGACTGGGGAGCAATAGGAAAACAATTATTGCAAGGTTTATTACAAGGATTTACTAATGCAGGAAATATTATATGGAATGCAGTTAAATCAGTAGGAAATTCTATAATTAGTGGTGTAAAAAGTTTCTTTGGTATACATTCGCCTTCTAAAGTTTTTGCAGATTTAGGAAAATATTTGCCACAGGGATTTGCAGTAGGTATAGATAAAGATTCAAAAAATGCTGTTAAATCTGTGGAAAAGATGAATAAATCAATTTTAGGTGGATTTAATTTTGATGGAATATATTCACAAATGAAACAAGCGGTTGCTTTACAGTCTGGAAGAATATCAACAAGTTTATCTACAACAGCTAATGTAAATAGAAGCATAACAGCTAATATTACAATAGATGGAGGGGATATTTATATGGATACAACAAAAGTAGGAAGAAAAGTAATGCCAGTTATAACAAAAACATTAAGAGGGGCAGGTGCTTATTAGTGTGGTTTGCTAAATGGAATAATAAAAAATATAAATTAATGGACGATGTGCAAATAGAAAAATCTAGTAGAGAAGTTTCTTATACAGACTTAATACTAGATTTTTCTGATTGTAAAATAGATGATATACCGTTTATACAACAAGAAGTAAAAATATTAGACGGAAAAGATAATCTGAAATTTACAGGTTTTGTTTCTGATTATAAATTGCCAGAATTAAGAGATATAAATACAAGCATAAAGAAATTTAATTTAAGTTTATATAGTCCAAGGCAATTAGCTACAAAAAGAATAGTAACTATAATGAGAACAGCAATGCTATCTGAAATAATAGCACAAACATTAGCACCTTTGTTTCAAGATGGCTTTATATTAAAAGATATAAATATTGAAGATAGGTCTATAACAGTAAATTTAATAAGTAGAACAGTAGAGGAAATACTTAATTATTTATCTAATAAGTATGGTATATATTGGAATATAAACGAATTTAAAGAAATAGAAGTTATAAGTATTGATTATATGTTAAATAAAGTAGCTAAAAAGCAAATTAACATTAATAATTATAAAAAAGAAATAAAAGGACTTATAAGTATTTCTCCATATGCAGAAAATACAGATTATGCAAATATAATTAATGTGAAAAATGCTAGAATTTTTTACGAAAAAGTTGATGAAGGCAATCTAAATATAACATTAAAGAATGGAGACAGATTAGATTTTGAAAATCCAATAGACATAAGCAAAGAAACATCACGAAGAATAGTAGGAACATTACAAGACACACAACACTCATATTGTAGTAATTTAGAAATAGTATATAACAATGATAGCTATGCACAAATCTCTTACAGATTTGAAGGAGAAAAGATAATACCAGAAATAAAAGATATAGCGACAGACGATTCAACTGGGGCAAAATTTGTATTAACAATGGATTCGACTTTTAAAAATTTAGCAACAGGTATTACATATAAAGGGGAAAATACAGTAACAATAAATAAAATAAATAGTCAAACCTGTCTAAGATATGCTAATATGAAACTTATTAATTGGCACGAAATAGAACAAAAAGAAGGGAAAATAACACCTTCTGGACAAATTGAAAAAGTTATGGATGTAGAAAGTGGATGGTTTACAGTAGATGAACTTATAACCTATATAAGAAGTGCATTCCTAATAAATGATAAATATGTAAAAGAAGTTACAATAAATTGTGATGAAGATAATAAATTGAATGTTGGAGATAAAATAGAATTTGATTTACCAGAATATTTTACAGAAGGAACTTTTATAATTACTTCAATAAAAGAAAGCAAAGACGGAAATAGAAAAAGTAGATACTATTTAGAATTAAGAAATACTAATTTATTAGAGAATTTTATAGATTTATTTAGAAAATCTTCTGACATACAAGAGCAAAATAGTCAGACTGAAATGGAATATGTTGTAGAATACAGTGAAGAGGAAACAGTAAAAGAAATACATGAAATTAATATGAATGAAGATTATAATAATGAATTAAATATGATTTTAAGAGGTTAAAAAATGAAAGTAAAGAATTTAGAAGTTGGCATAAGAATAGGAAACAAACAACGAAAGCTTACTAATTTAATATTGAATAATTACCTAGACTTATTTGCAAATAGTTTTAAAGAATTTGAATCCAAACAATTAACACATTGTGTTGTAAATATAACAAAAACAAATAAAAAGATAGATGAGACTTCTACAACAATGGATTTTGATACATTGATAGAAGGAACTATGCAAGAAGTTTTAACAGATAATTCCATACTAAATAAATATAGCTATACAGAAAAACAGACAGCCTATAAGTATAATCCAATATCTAGTTATAAAGGACAAACTATAAAAGAGATAGGATTTGGAATGTATGACTATAATTTAAATACTTTTGTTATGTATGCATATATAAATGTTTCTAAATACAATATTGTAATACAAGAAAAACAACCAGTAATAATAAGTAGAATTGATAAAATTGTAAGTGATATGGAGTTTTGGAGTAATTCTACTAAGATAAAAACACCGTACCATCTTACAGGAGATGGAATACACGAAATTTTAGGTATGGAATATGAAAGAATTTTTCCAAAACTTTATAGCTTGGGATTTGGTATTTTGCCTTATAAATATTTGAAGGAATATTTAGTTGAAAATTTAAACATTTCTAAAACAGGAATAGGTGAAATTACAATAGATAATAATTTTCAAAACTTTGCCAATAATAGCCTATATCCTAGTAAAACTTTGTATTCTAATAAGAAATTATATCCACAAAAAGCAACAGCTAATTTATTAATGTATAAATTCAAAATGTATAGAGAAACTTTTCCAGACCCAGAAGGACCACCAGTATTAATCGATACTGGTCTTTTTTATGTTCAATACAAGAAACTAGAAAGATTTGGAGTAATAAATAACTTAAAAATTAAATATGAGAGGAGCTAAAAAATGAAACTTGAGAAAATTCCATTTAAAAACGGAAATGAGCCTAGCATATCTGAAGAAACTCTAGAACAATTACAAGAAAATATTGATAAAGCAATTAATACACACCCAATAATAAAAATGCAAATAGATAGACAAAACCTTGTAACAAGTGGTAGTTATGGAGAGGCAAAGATACCATTAAATGTTAAATCTTTAGAAATAGATAATGAAAAAGATTACTTATTGGTTGGAAACAATGAAATTATAATTGGAGAAAATGTTAATCTAGTAGAAATAACAGCACATACAAGAGGGATTTCCTATTATGAAACCAAAGGAGACAAGGAATTTAAGTTAATGCATAACAGCAGTAATATAGGAGGATTTTTCCAAAAAGATGGTATTGGTTATTGGGGAGCAGGAGTAACAACAAAGATAGTTGCAAATAAAGGAGATAGAATAAGCTTAAGTTTACAATGCCAAGTACCTGGAGATACAGAAATACTTGAAGGATTTTTACAAGTAGAAGTTATTAAATAGGAGGAACGAAAATGGCTACAAAAAAAATAAATTATAAAGATAAAGCACCACTACAAACAAAACCAGAAATTCCAGAAGAAAATAAAGTAAATGCAGAAGATTTAAATCAAATTAAAGAAGTAGTAAATAATAATGCAGATGAAATTGAATTAAGACAATTAAAAGAAGAGGGAAAAGGACTATCAAAAAATGATTTTACTGATGAATTAAAGGCTAAATTAGAAAGCTTGAATAATTATAACGATACAGAAATAAAAAAGGAAATAAACGAAATAAATAAAAAAGTAGCAGAAAACACAGAAAATGATATTAAACAAGACAACGAAATAGCAACATTAAAAACTAATTACACAAATCTCCAAGAACAAAACACAAAATTAGAAGAGAAAATAAAAAAAGACAGAGAAAACATGATAAATTTGGAAGTAGAAGGACAAAGCATACATATAGAAGATAGTAGTGATTTAGAAGGACAGTTAGAAGTATTGGGGAATGTGGAGCAGGATGTAAGAGAAGGGTATAACATATTAGAAAACATATTAACAGATAGGACAGTAAATGGAATAACTGTAAAAATAAATAAGGATAAATCTATAACATTAAATGGAACGGCAACAGAAAATACATCGTTAGACATTACTAAAAATTTTACAATTACAGAAGAGTCTGTTTTTAGCGGAATGTGTGATGGATATGGATATAACAAAATGCTTATACAAATACAAGGGAGCG
>ERZ836760.1506-NODE-1506-length-24461-cov-62.582234_pt1 | contig 24461 bp, 20 predicted proteins | sample MGYA00519941_ERZ836760 | MGnify/ENA primary metagenome ERZ836760 (study PRJEB31850, sample SAMEA3708807) | human gut metagenome | biome: human gut; feature: human-associated habitat; material: faeces | place: China | collected 2014 ... | reverse complement strand
AGCACAACACTTTTAATGTTGGGGTCCTGGGTTCGAGCCCCAGGCGGATCACCAATTGAAGATGAAAATCGAAGAAAATCCCTGATAACCAATAACTATCGGGGATTTTTAGTTTCTACCCATCTCCCCTTTTTACGGCTCAGTTGTAATTCTTGGGCTCAGTCTGAAACCTTGGGGGATTGCGTTAAAATTCTTATTTTTGCATCATGAAAACATCCTCTTCCCAAACGATTGATCCTGTTGCTTCTTTAAGCTTGTTCTTGCCTTCAGGAATCCTTGATTACTTTACCCTAGTCAAGGGTCAGTCCGAAAACCCTGTGGGTATGTTAAATTTACACTGTCAGTTTGCATAATCTAAAAATAAAGAATGGTATATCTCCGACTCCCCTAAACTGTGTTCTGAACGCTTTAATTTTTGCATTGAATGATTCTGCAAATGCATTCGTTTCCCTGTTAACGAAATAGTTTAGTATTGTTTCATAATAGTTCTGCATGGTATTTGTTACGGTTCTGAAACATCCGTATCCAAGCTTTTCTATTTTATTGTACCACAAGGCAAGCTTTCCACGTGCCACATCCTTGTCATAGTGCTTATTATATATATTGGTCAACTCTATAGCTAAGTCGTAAACAGATTTCAGTTCCGGATAATGGTCGAATATGATTTCTCGATTCTCTTCTTTATCAGAAGAACAAGACTGTTGAAGAACGGTGAAGCACCTATCGGACTGCGAATCACTGTAAACGGACAACGTGCCGAAATGCAAATCAAGCGCAGCGTTGTCGAAGAGCGTTGGAACGCATCCAAAGGATGTGTGACAGGAAAAGACCGGAAAGCACTGGAACTGAATCAGTATCTGGAATCTGTCAGGACAAAGATTTATCAGATACACCGCGAACTGCTGCAAGACGGCAAACCTATCACGGCCTTCACCATTATACAAAAGTTCAATGGTGAAGGCGAATCTCCTAAGATGCTCTTGGAGGTATTCCGTGAACATAACAAGAAGTATAGGGAAGTGATAGACCGTGATTATGTGAAAGGCACGGTTTTGAGGTATGAAAGGACTGTCCGCTATTTAGAAGAAATGCTTCAAAGCCAATACAATCTGAAAGACATTCCGTTGAAAGAGCTGAACCATGAATTCGTCCTGAACTTTAAACACTTCGTAAAGGTGCAGAAGAACTGTGCTCAAAATGCGGCTGTAAAGTATCTAAAGAACTTGAAGAAAATAACCCGACTTGCGTCGGTCAACAAATGGATTGCCGATGACCCGTTTTCCGAAATCCGCTTTCACCAGACACAGAGTAACCGTGACTTCTTGACGGAAGAGGAACTCAATGCCATCATCAATAAGAAGTTTGATATACCACGCCTTGAAACCGTCCGTGATATTTTTGTCTTTTGTGCGCTGAGTGGCTTGGCGTTCACGGATGCGCAGCATCTGACACCGGAGCATATCACACAAGACAGCAACGGGGACTATTGGATTAGAAAGCCACGCGAAAAGACAAACAATATATGTAACATCCCCCTGTTGGATATACCACGGATGATTGCGGAGAAATACAAGAACCATCCCGAGTGCATCAAAAAAGGTGTGGTATTGCCTGTTCCGTCCAATCAGCGGATGAACAGTTACCTCAAAGAGATAGCGGATGTGTGTGGTATCAAGAAGACCTTGAGCACACATATAGCCCGGCACACCTTTGCCTGCATTGCCATAGCCAACAAGGTGTCTATGGAATCTATCGCAAAGATGTTGGGGCACTCCGACCTAAGAACAACTAAAATCTATGCAAAACTGATGGATAAGACGGTTTCCGAAGAAATGAATATCTTGAAAAGAAAATTCAGTGTAGTATGAATAGAGGAATAATAACAATCAGTGAAACGGGGGCAGTCATCATACCGACTGCACCTGTATGGATGACCAAGTTTGAGATTGCCAACTTGTTCGGAGTGTTCTCTTGCGATATTCGCAAGGCGATTCATTCCATCTACAAGAACAGGGAACTGGACGAGGTTGAAACGCAGAAGTATGTCAGACAGCCAGATGGTATCAGTTATGATATTTATAACATTGAAATGATTATAGCCATTGCATTTAGAGTATGCAGTAGAGCTTAGACTGTTTATAATCAGTAAAATTAGTACCGCCACAAAAGAAACACCGATTACGCTGTTCGTTTCCTGTGGCAGAGGTAACAACCTATGGTATAGTTGAAGTCCATTCCGCCAGCCACTCGTTACCGATGTCGGATGCAAAGGTAGCGTATGGATTTGACGGCAGAGGCAAGGTCTGGCGGCGGTGCCGTTTCGGGCAGAATCTTCCTCAAACAAGTTTGAGCGTATTCAGCCCGAAAACCTTGCCACAGCCTGCCACACGTTTGAAAAGCATCCGGCAACGGAAACAAGCGACTGACGGAAAATCAGAGGATATAAAGGAACGGCTTACAGACGAAGCAAGATATTGATGCTTCATCCGTAAGCCGTTCCTTTTTCTTTTTGCCGAAATCCCATTACTCTGCAATCATAGGGCAGACGGCAAACTGCGCTCCTTCAAGAAAATCAGGTTACCCTCTGTCGGTAGGCGGAGCGGTAACCGTCATTCAGCATCTTTTCGATGTCGGATTCACGGTAGAGGATTTTGCCGCCCAACTGGATATAGGCGATACGCCCTTCGTTACGGTAGTCCTGAAGTGTACGGCGGCTCACCTTCAGCCGTGCCGACACCTCCTTGTCGGTGAAGAAACGCTCACCGCCCAATGTCGGGCGGTAGTTGTCGGTCAGATGCTCTACATTGTCAAGCAGTCTCAAGGCTGCCCATGAAGTGGATTATCCACTCGTTGTCCTTGTTAATCAGCTCATTCATATTGTTCTGGATTTAGTGGGTATTGTTATTATAGTTAGTTCATATCCTCTTGCCTTTGAACTTTGCTTCCTTTCTTCTGTCCTCCACAACGGAAACAATACGCTCTACATCTTCGGGACGATAATAGGTTTTGTGATTGATTTGGCTGTATGCCAAAGTTCCGTTGTCACGCAAGGTCTGCAATGTGCGTGGGCTGATGTTAAGCATCCGGCACACGTCCTGATTGTCCATCCACTCGCTCATTCTCTTTTCCCCGTGTCGATGGCAGATGGTATCCATACGGTGAACGAAACGGTCGAACTTGGCGACCATCGCTTCAAAGGTCTTTCTTTCAATTGACACGATTTCCATATACATTATTTTTTTGTTGTTACTATTTCTTTTGCTGCAAAAGAATACATAATCTGCTGCCCGGCAATGACTTTCCCGAAAGTGGCAGCGTGTTGCGCCAATATGGTAGCGTTTGTCTGGGTTACCGCTTATCGATTCCCCGTGAACAAGTCTATGTCCCATGATTTCCACTCCACCTTTTAAGACTGCTGTTATTCCTTTTGCCGCAAAGAAATAGAGAATCTTTTATCTAACAATGGATATTACCATTACTGGTAGCATGTGGCACAGGGTGGTAGAGGTTGGCACAGGTCGGAGGTAACGGTAATCCTCTTAATTCCCAAATTTAGGAAGATGGCAAGAGTGAAAACAAGGGCTTAATTCAAACTTGCCCTCTATCTCACTTTTATCCTTTCTGCTATTCATATCCGGCAAATCGGAGAAGTCCTCACCGCTGTTTCCAGCACCATATTGCAGAACCGCACAAAATTGCCTAAGAGAATCCAAGTGCTTGACGAGGTAAATAATAGGCAGTTATTTTGCTCCCAACAAACGGTCAACTATGCGCATACAGACCACGAGTATTAACGATTAAAATGTAACAAGATGGCAAAGAAAAGAGATTACGAGAACGATGAAGCGTACAAGAACTTCAGACTGGAAGACTATCTTCCTTCCATAGACAGACCCAAGCGAGAGGAAGTACCCTCCGCTCCTAAAGAGGAACAGCCCACAGAGGAAGCATCCTTCTTTCCAGTGCCCGATGAGCCGGATACATCCGCAGTAATGGAGGCTGTGTCCGAGACGCTCCCGACAGACAAAAAGGATGTATGGGAAGATGTGGACAATAATGAAGAGGTTGCAACCACGGCTATTGAAACGGATGATTTCCCAGAGCGAACTATTGCCAGACGCATCAGCAGCAAACAACGCAAACTTTCATTGGAGGAGTACCGCTCCACATATTTGCAGGTTCCCAAGATTGCAGACCGCAAGCCAGTGTTTCTCAGCCGTGAAGTACGTGACCGACTGGACGAGATTGTCCGCCGTCTCGGAGGCAGAGGAATGAGCGTGTCGGGACTGGTTGAGAATATCACCCGTCAGCACTTCGCCACTTATGAAAACGACATAGACCAGTGGCGTAAATTATAATAATTAAGGTGATACCAATCGGAGTGTCTTTCAGGGTGCTTCAAATACTCTATAACGAAGTTTGGAGGGAGCAAGTTTATGTTTCGGGCAGACCGAAACCACTTGCCCCGCTCCAAACCTCGCAGGGAAGGCACATCCCGTTGGTCTATCTTATGTATAACGACTATAATCAGTCATCAAATCAAGAAACTGGAAATCATGGATAAAGAGAAAAGAAAGAACAGTGGACGAGGACGAACCAACAAAGGCGGTCGTCCCGTCAAGGGAGCCACCGAGAAACTGAAATACCGTGTCACGGTGAAGATGGCAACAGAGGACTACTATTTATTGAAGTCCAAAGCGAAGTCGGCTGGTGTTTCTGCCAGCGAGTTCATTCGTGGTTGCATCACAGAAGGAGGTATGAAGGAACGGCTCTCGAAAAAGCATGGCGATCTTATCCGCAAACTCTGCGGTATGGCGAACAATCTGAACCAACTGGCAAGAAAGGCAAATGCAGAGGGCTATGCGTCTGTATTTGTTCCTTGCCGTACACTGGTGATAGAGATAGACAATCTTATAAAACAGATACGCCTATGATAGCAAAAATCATGAAAGGCTCGGACTTCAAAGGCGTGGTTTACTATATCCTGAACGATGAGAAAGGTATTCAAATCATAGATGCGGACGGCTTATTTTTAGAAAATAACGACACGATAGCGCAGGGATTTATCGGTCAGGCACAGATGAATCCGAGGGTAACAAAGACTGTCGGGCATATCGCTTTGAGTTTTTCTAAGGAAGATGCGCCACGACTGAACAATGCGGTCATGGCACAGATTGCCCGGGAATATATGGAACGCATGGGTATCAAGGATACGCAGTACATCATCGGACGGCACTTCGATAAGGAACATCCGCACTTGCATATCGCATTCAACCGTATCGACAATAATGGCAAGACCATTTCTGATAAGAATGACCGATTTCGCAGCGAGCGTATCTGCAAGGAGCTTACCAAGAAATACGGTCTTCACTTTGCCCATGGTAAAGAGCAGATGAAGGCAGACCGTTTGCGTGAACCAGATAAGACGAGGTACGAGCTATACCAAATCTTGAAAACGGAGGTCGGCAGATGCAAAGATTGGAACTCCCTGCTTGAAAGGTTGAAGCGGCAAGGTATAGATGTGCAGTTCAAATATAAGGGACAGACAAATGAGATTCAAGGTATAGTCTTTACGATGAACGGCTATCGCTTCAATGGCTCAAAGGTGGACAGGCAATTCAGTTACTCCAAGATTGATACGGTATTGAGCCGTAACAATTACGGGGAACGGCAGATGCAATCGCAGGCTAATCAAGGAGAAATAAGCCCTATCTCAAATAGTGTTAGCAATCTTATTGAGGGGTCATTAGGCTTGTTCTCTCCAAGCAATATGCCGGAGGAACAACAGCCATACGACCCGTATCTGAGAAACAAGAAAAAGAAGAAACAACGTAAAATCAACTGGTAATCATGGCAGACAACAATGTATTTATCCTCTTTGAGGAAATCAAGACAGTCTTAAAAGGCATAAACGGCAAGTTGGAAGAGTTACCCAACGTGATAAATCAACAGCCGAAAATCGGAGACTGCCAACAGAATTTATCTCCGATTAAGGATGTAATCGTGGAAACAACGAAAGCTCAGTCGGAAGATATTAAGGGCTTATTGGCAAGGCAATGGAAGGCATACGCACAACTTTCTACCGCTATTCTGCAACAATTAGACTCTATCAAGAAGTCGCAGAGTGAACAAGGTTTACAACAAGAACTGCAACCACAAAAGCATATCCACAAGCATAGCTTTGATATTAAGTCAAGCAAAGTCTTTTCTTTCGTTGTGGGTATTGGCGTGGTATGCGCCCTATCATTGTGGGTCAATGTTGCGCAATGGCAGTCCAAAAGGCAATATGCCGATGATGCGCTGAAGTTCAGAGCCATCCGCTCTTGGGGCGGATGCAATGCCAATGATATACTTTGGCTGAACAAAGTGTTTGACCTGCACAGGAACGAGAAAGCCATTGAATGGGTACGGAAACAGGCGGACGGGTACGACACATCGCTGAAAACCGTTGCAGACAGTCTGATGCAGGAAAGTGTAAAATCTGAATCGGACTGATATGAAACGGTTGCAAGCCGTCATCAACCAATTAGAAAACAGTCACGTCAAATATACTGCCGATGATGTAAATTCTACCTTTCATAAATCTACGGATGAACAATCGCTATTCAACTTTATGCAAACCACAATAGTTCGTTTCAAATAGATGAGGAAGATACGCACAGCTGAGAACTATTCTTATGCCCTGAAAAGCTTTGCGCAGTTCAGACAAGACAAGGATATTCCATTGTCAGAGTGAATGAGGATTTGATGCAATTTGAAGCCTATCTACATAGCAAAGAGGCAATATGTAACAGTAGTTCGTTTTATCTGCGTATTTTCCGTGCCATGTATAATCGAGCATTGGAAAAAGGTTTGACGGAGTAACGCAATCCTCTTAGACACGTGTACACAGGAGTGGACAAGGCTATCAAACGTGCTATTCTTTTGTTGGCAATAAAAAAGATAAAGAACCTTGACCTTTCATTGTAGCCCAATCTTAAATTTGCAAGAGATATGTTCCTGTTCAGTCATTATCGCTCATTTTTAGTATAACATACTGATAAAACACTTTTAATGTAGAGTGTGTTTTGTGAATACCAAAATGAAGTTAAAAACGAATGTTTAATCAGATTTACATCTTGCAAACAGATATAAATCTGATTAAACATTCGTTTCTAATATATCAAGCCAGAAGATGTGACGGATGATTTGCACTTTGTCGAATGTAGGCGATTTGAATGACTGCCGGAATTGTAACTCGATATGCCGGTCCTGCAATATCAATCAACGTCCATACTGCGGTGAGTATCCATCCTATCGGTCCCATCATAATAGATGCCATTCTGGTTAACCCAGCATTTGCAGCAAGGGATAACCCTCTACCTACAAGAAATTTCATTACCGCGTTGACTACGGAGACCAAAAGGATGTAGCTTTGGAACCCTCCAGCTTTCCATGCGATCATCAATGTGGAAATTGCAGCCTGACGAGAAAAGTTTGTGGTAGGGTATCCGAGTTCCGTCATCATTTTTTTCAATCCTCATCTGATGCGTTAATCTGTGAATCATTGAATAACTTCTGGAGAAGATACTGCTCAACCTGTTCATCTGTTGATTTGCGATTGAAATTTACCTTGTTACGTTTAGCAACATCACGAAGTATTTCTGAATATTCGGGTCCCCCTCCTCGGAAGAAATTAGCGAAACTATTTCCTCCGAACTCCTTGAACTCCTCTACAAGTGGTTGGAGCATGCCCTTGATGTCGTGAGGATAGTTCTTTTTGAAGATATATGTTCCAGATAGACTCTCAGTCACACGGAAGTTTCCATCTTTGTCTTTGACAACGATGTCACAGAGCATACGCAAATCCTCGTTGGATGCACGGTAAAGGAAGTCTAAATTTTTCATAATCGTGTTATGCTATTTGGGTTTGAAGTCGTTTCTTTTCTATAAATTGGAAGCAGAGGTGGGAGAATTTCGAGAAGAGTTTCATGACCGATGTCTCTTCTTCTAGTCCGTTACCCATAACCGTCTCGAAATAGCCTATGAGTTCGTTGATTAACGATTGACATCTTTCGAGATCGATCGTTTCAAACCTCATTATGTGGCGTAAATCTTTTATTTTACGACACAGTCCCTCTTTAATTCCATGCCTACGCCCCTTGATAGCTGACACTTCATCAAATATTTTCTTTCCGTCAGTCTCACCATATCTTTTAACCAAAGAATGATAATCACTAGACTGAGGTTTTGACGTAATATGCCATCCCCCACAAGCGGTGCAATAATAGGTACGTACCGGCCGTTTTCCGGTTTCGTGCTCGATATCATCCGCGTTGTATTTCAAGAAGCGGATTGCCTCCTCCTTGGTGGCAAATAGCATCTTTGTATGTTGGCACGCCGGGCAGTGGAATTTGTTTTTTGTTGGTTTCATAAAAATTAAATTTATAGATGAAATAAAAAATAGAGGAGAGAGGGAGAATTAAGACTGCGAGGAGAGTTGCATTCTTTGATTAGTCATCCCAGTCGTAATCATCATTCGGGATTTCGTTACACAGCCATGTGCTGTCGCAATCAGGACACACATATTCTACACCGTCGCAGTAGGCATTGTCCATGCCGCAGAAGGGACATTCTGTTGTCATCGCAGTTCTGTTTTAAGAGTTAAACCATTTGTATATTCCGTATCCGAGTGCTCCAATGGCAGCCACACCCCCTACTACAGGAATAGCAGCAAGGACAGTTGCACCAGCTGCCATTCCACCGCCACCAGCGGCAAGTGCTCCTCCTCCGAGCCATGCTGTGGCAGCGTTTGTCGCCGCACATCCGGTCAGTGTACTAATCGCCGTTCCGGTAGAGGCAGTTCCGAATGTTGTTGCGATACCCATTGCTGCAGCCTGTCCTCCGAGGACAGTTGCTGTGCCAGTTGCTATTCCGGCTCCGCTTTTGATTTTGTCTGATGTCTTCATCTTCTTCTGTTTTTTTTTGTTTGATACTGCAAATTTAGACACTTTTGACGAATATTTTTTTCGTCCGTTGCCATCTGTTGTTTACTATATCATTTTGATTTTAATGCTGCAAAGATATTCTATTATAGCGAATATTCTTTTCGTATCACATATGGTTACTCATCTTTCTTTATCATATGTACTACAGTGGTATAATTTATCATTAAAGATATTTTCTTCGCAAACATTCATCATACCTCTTTGATGTCAATGAAATCATAAATAGACAAAAAACGAAGAATAAATTTCGCTAAAGTTGAGCAGAATGTTTTTTTGATTATCTTTGTACTTCAACTTTTCACTTCCAGACAAAGTCTATGAAAGAAGAAACTATAAATTGGGAGCTCGTGAACTCCCTCGGATACAAGAGAGCTAACAGGCTACGTAAAATTGAACATGTCCTTGTATCCTGTCCATTAGGAATTACCCCGGAAGACCTTTGTGACAAAATAGGGCTTCAAGGTCGTGCTAGGATACGAACGCTCCAGAACGATTTAAACGAATTGAGATCTCTCTATACCTGTCAATGGATAACTACTGCTCCTTACCGATTAGAACTCAGAGGAGGTGATCTGGCTTTTCCGGAGGCTGAATTTAACACCAAGGATCGGAAACAGTTAAATTCCATTTGTCGACTCATTGCCTTTTTTGATGGGGCAATCCCTATCAGAGATTTTCTTAAAGTTAGCCTGGGTGATGTAGATGCTGCATTGAATGCCATGTCGGAAAATATAGATATTCCCACTACAATATCGGAACTTAGATATATAAAGGATATCTACGATGCCATTGAGAATAAGGTTCCAATTGACATGATCTACCCACGAATTAATGGAGGAAGACGTTTCACCTTATCTCCCTACATGCTTAAACGATTCAATGGAAAATGGTTTGTGCTTGGTCGCATTTCAGAGGAAAACCCATTTGATTGGACAGTAATTCCGTTGGCCGCTATAGAGATGATGTCCCCAAACATGGACAACGTCAAATACTCGCCAGCTAAAATTTATGAATTGCAGTCTCTCAAAAATAAAATCCGAAGATACTATAGTAATGTATTGGGATTTTACGTGCCTACCAATGAGACCGATAAAGCAAAAGTTTCTCGTGAACTGAATCCCGACAAATTGCAAATAGAAGAAGTCAAACTTAAAGTGAACAAACAGATTATTCGTTTCTTAAAAGAGAATCCTATACATTCAACGCAGAACATCAAGGATGATACCGGGGAAGTGACATTGAAATTGGTTCTGAACCCACTGCTCAAACAAAAGCTTCTCGGCTTTGGGGCCGACCTTGAGGTTGTATCTCCTATAAGTCTAAGAAACGAATTATATAATGTGGCACAGCAAATGCTAACCTTATATGCGAAATAAACATTCGTTATAAGATATTAATTTTGCGCCGATAAATGATAACAACAATGAATCAGCAGCAGATATATGAGCCAAAATGGTGCTACGACTATTGGGCAGATATCGAAAGGGTTTACCCTATTGGCAGTACAATAACCTGTAAGGTTACGTCCATTAAACCAAATTATGCCTTCTTTAAGACAAAGGAAGGGTTAAATTGCTTTCTTGGCAAAGACAAAATTTCCTCCCCGTGGAGAATTACAAATTTAACACAGGTCCTTTCTTCAGACATTGAGTATGAGTGCTCCATCTCGGGTTACAATTTCGAAAAAAGAGGGTTGGTAATAGCACTGAATTTGAACCATTAACGCTATACTCTTATGACACTGGGACAATTAGCACAGGAATTAGGGAAATCTGCGAACTCGCTTGCCAACACATTGCGACAAGTTGGTCTAGCAGACCGTCTTCTATACGAATCTGATATTATAACTAGAGATCAGGAGACCCGACTTAGAAATGGTAATTCAAAGAAGATATATAATCGAGTCTCCTCCCAACCATCAGGGAATACAGCCTATCCGACAAACAGCATTGGAGCTTGGTCAAAAAAACTAAATCGCCAACTAGCCGATGTGATAAACATTATCAAAAAGAATCATTTGACAGAAGGCATTGATATAACCGAGTTTACAGTGCTGGACGAAGAAGTCTGGAAGAAATTGGAAATTAAACTCAATGATCCACGTATAAGGATTCACAAACTAGCGGCATCCCTAGAGGTTAATAAAAAAGCTTTAGCAGAGAAACTTTTTGAACTCGGTTTGATTGATACTCCAAACTGGAATCAGAGAATCGATGCTCCATTAGAAGAATGGTTGCGCTCGGTTCTATCAAAAGCCGCAGACAAAGAAAAAACTTTGACCGAATTAAACGCAGCAGATCTCAAGAAAAATAACAGCGCAGGAGAGTTGAGTAGTCAACTATGGAATTCAGAACAAGATGAGCATCCCGAGGAAAATTGGTTAGAACCTGAGGTAGATATAAACGTTGAAAATACGCTTGTTGACTTTGACAATAAGTTAGAGGATAATGATATAGAATCAGAGGATTCCGATAGTGATGATTCTACGGGCAGCTCCAATTTTACATTGAAGAAGCTTTCTCACAAACTTGGAATATCCTTAGTGCGTGTACGCCATATTCTGTTGTCTTTATTCCCTCAATTGTCAAACGCCTTCTTGGAGGACGACACATATATCGATGACGAGAAAAGCGAAAGACTTATTTTCGTCTATGAGAATATGGCGGATGACAATGTGCTCAAGGTTTTTGAAAACGAATTTCTTGGTGATATAACGCAAAGATGGCAATCTCATACTGTTTTGCTAAATAACGTCTCTGGTACTTGTCGACCCGGATCCATTAAAGAGGGTGAAGTCGTAGACTTTGATGATGATAATCGTTTTGTGACGATAAAATTTACAGGTACTCGAACGTTGTTATTCAATCGTCCATTTGAAGGTTCAGTGCCTCAGATAGGAAAAGTGCCGTATGACGAGTGGGACTGGGAAGTATTTGGAGAACGGCCTTTTGGAGTAAAAGTTGGCCAAACTTTTAGCTTTCTTATTCTCAGCAACAATGGGGGCATTATCGCCAGTAGGAGGCAGATTACAGAGTCTCCCATTCCTGAAAAGACAGATTCAGCCTTAATAATAAAGCGCTACCCCGAAAAGCACTTTGCAGTAATAAGAACCTCGGGGGGGCCATAGGTTATATCTCTTATGCATCGCTTATTCTCAGTAAAACTGGAGAGAGTGTACTTAAACCCAATCGAAATAGTCTGGAAGTGCAGCTCAAGCAAGTACACAAACGAGAGTATAATAACAAAACTTTCCGTTTTGGTGAATACGTTCCGAACGAATCGGATTTCACATCTGAGGTTATAATAGAGACTCGCAAGAAATCGCTCCTAGGACTCTCAAGTATAACTTGGTCTAATGTATCCATTGCAGACGTGAAGGACCGGAAAGACTTTGTGCAAGCATATAATGATCAGATGTATATACGTGCAAAAGTTACCAATGTCAATTCCGGAGGATATATAATGCATCCGTTAGGGAGCAAAGACATTGAGCTTTTTTGCTTTTATAAAAATGGGCCTACATGGATAGACGCGGCAGATGCAGACCATATAATTGGTTCTGAATGGCTTGTGAAGATAGAGCAAGACCCTGAAGACACCGATTCCAGCAATACAAAAGTCCAGGCAAAACTTCCTGTGTCTGAGTACATAAAGTTGATTAACAATCATGATTGCTATGAGGTAATTGTGGTTAATATCAATGATTCGGGAGCCAATCTATTAATCAATGGATGCATTCCTGCATTTATGCCTAACACTCTGGTTTCCTGGGATAAAACAGTAACGGCAAAAGCTTGTCTAAATGTTGGAAACATAGTTATTGCATCTGTGCGAAAGGATCAGAAAAGACTCATCTGTAGTCAACGGGATGCCAATGTGGATCCTTGGGTACAAGTAAGAGAACTCTTTTCGAAAGGCACAGTGGTGTCTGGTCATGTTGTGTCCAAAAAAGAAACAGGATTATTATTATCGTTGGGCATATATCAAGCATGGCTTCCGGCAAATGAAATATCCTGGTTGGAAAAAATTGATGATTGCCAAAATTTATCACTTCCTGACGATTTACGTCTTCTTGTGAAGGGTTATGATGAAAAGCGAAAGACAATAAAGGTAAGTTTACGTGATTTAATCCCTGATCCGTGGAGCGAACTTGATAAACATCTGCCTGAAGACGCCATTGTATCTGCTATAATAACAGGTCTGACCAATAGTGGCGCACTATTGAAAGTCGGGAATTTAGGATTTAAGGGCTATTTGAGCTTTAGAGATGTTGACTGGACTCATTATACCGACAAAGACAGTTTCCGTTATGCTCCCGGTGATAAGATCACAGTGAAGGTGACCCATCGCAACAAGGAACGTAGACAACTAACATGTTCTATAAAAGCACTTATGCCAAATCCTTGGATGGAACTGGATGGGAAAACCTCAGTGAATGGTTTTGTACTCTCCGTGGATTCTGAGAAAGCCATAGTTCGTTTAGAGTCAGGCATCGAGTGTACCTGTTACGAAACGCTTGATCCCAGTGATGAGGGGAATGTGCTACGGTTTGATATTCTGCATTTAAACGTAGCTACTCAACAGATTATAATAAGTCATCGCAAACAAGAGATAGTTGAACTTACTACTCTGGCGGTCGGAGACATGTTTAAGGAGTATCGAAGCTTATCTTCCTCCTATAAGGACCTAGTCATGGAGGATAGCGAGGATGAAGAAACTGAAGTTTACCGAGATTTCATCGTAAAGAATATTAGTTCTACCGGTCGTATTACAGCCGAGTATGCAGAAGATGATGACGAGTTTGAGAATGGTATCCTTCTTCCGAGCTCCCTCACTATAAATGGGTATCCAGTTAATGTAATATTTGCTAGGCATATAATCAAAGAACATTTTGCCGTTGGGGAAACGTACAACTTTCGGATTACCCATAGATATCAAGAATTTAATTATGCTGTTCTATCAATTGATGCAGCAGATTTACTTGACATAAACAATATAGCTACAGACGATATGTCAATACTGGTCTCCAGAGAAGGGGTTGAAGCCATGATACTGGATAATATCAGCACTGACAGAAATCTCTTTGTTCAGTGGAGAGGGTATTTCGGCTATATACCCCGTCAAGAAGTGACTTTAGCAGAAGGAGAAATACCAGATACCTTGCGCCTTCGCGCAATAGTAGCACCTGAACATCCCGCACAAATGATAAGATTCACTATTGTTAATGAGGCAGAGGATGAAGAGGATGAGGGACCGCTCTCAACTCATGATGCAACAGAAGATCTTGATCCTGATTTGCTGGATTGTTACAGAGACATTCAAGACCTTCCAGGATTCAATCCTAAACTACCAGACTATTATCCGTTTGCTTTGCAAGTTCGGTATGAACCTGACAAACATATAGAATTGGCTGAATTACTTTCCTCTGACCCAGCTTACTTTTCAACTCAGACCTTTTTCATAGACTGTTATAGAGCTAAAGATGAAAATGGGTATATACTAACGATTTTCAATAATAGAATATCGATATCCACATTCTGTCGTGAAAAAGAGGACGGTGACGAGATTCGTGTTACCAGCTGTGAACTTGATCTTTCCTTATCCTCAAAGAAAAGCTCCCACTTCGGCAAACCCATAAGGATTGCCGGAGAAAATATTCAGCTTGTTCCGCTCAATTCCAGTGCATTGCCTCCAAACCTTCAGGATGTTGACGTTATAATGGCGCTTCTAAAATACAATCGAGAAGTGCTACCTGAATTAAGAAAACTTAATCGAGGCAACCAGGAAAAGAGAGGGGAGCACTACTTGACATTACAAGAACTCCTTATGATGGATCTTGATCGTGAAGTAGCTCTTTGTAGTGAAGATGTCAAAATCCAAGCATCCGAAATATCTGAAACAGCAGGCTCTTTGGGCGGATATGGCATAGAATTTGACGCCATCCCCGAGGCATTTAATAGTATCATCAGCGGGGATGACTCAAATGATGGGTTACAAGTTCTTGTCAAGCCAAATGATAATGAGCGTTTCGAAGACCGCCACCCCAGCGGTGTACTTAGATATCTTGGCTCAAACAAGTGGATTGTAGAACTTTATGCCAACCGAGATATAGATATCGAAGGATTGAGAAAGTCGGGCATTCAAATTAAACGATTCCCTAATATTCGTCATATAAAGCAGCAGATTAGGGCCATCGAGAGTTTTGTTTACGAACGAAACGGATTGGATATCTTTAGCAAAATCGCAAGAAATAAATTGACCCCTATCAATCCACCAAAGGTTGAAGAGATTGAGGCCAATCAGTATTTCAATCTTGAGGATGATTCCGACTCACAAGCTAAGGCACTTAAGATGGCTCTTGGCGGCTCCCAAATTACTCTGATTCAAGGTCCTCCGGGCACAGGTAAATCTACCGTGATTGTTGATATCATTCGCAATCTCGTTAAACTCCATAAAAAAGTTCTGGTGTGCACTCAATCGGTTGCACCAGTTGAGGAGTTATACTATAAACTGTCGGGACGTAGAGGCGGGAAAGTCCTCAGCTCTCCGCGTGAGGTTAATGAATCCCCTTTACGTTGTGCCTACCTTCGTGACGATGAATCAATAGAAATTTCTGGCAGTGTGGAAGAGCATCGACAAGCCATCAAAGACATGATGTTGTTAGTCAACCATCTCAAATGTGTCAACGTATCTTCCTCAGAGAATGCCTTAGAAGAATTAAAGAAGGTTCGTGAGTCATTCGATCCACGGCATAAGGTTGAGTGCAGTGAAGTGTCTCGAAAATTTGCAAAAGACATTCTTCCCTTATACAACAACGTCATGGATATTTTAAATGAGTACCACACTGCGTTGGACAAAGAAGATGTGGAGAATTTCGCGTCAGAACATCGGACATTAAATCTTGAAGCCGTAGACGTAGTTTTCGGTACATGCGTTGGTGTTGGAGTTAATCCGATACTGAAGGATCTCCATTTTGATACCCTCATAATAGATGAAGCAGGTAAAGCAAACTACGCTGAGTCCTTAGTGTCCATGATGATGGCAGATGAGTATATTTTGGTAGGAGATGACAAACAGCTCCCACCTTATACTAATTCCGAACTTGTTAAGGAGTTGGCAGAAAAACGTCGCTTAAATCTTGAGCAAGCGGATGAGAATGAAAATTGCGAACTTCCTAGCATAGAGGCTCTCACAGAGGATATAATGGAAGATGTGGGAAAATCTCTATTCGGAGACCTAAAACCTAGACTCCCAGAATCCCACCAGATTATGCTCTCGAAGCAATTTCGCATGCACCCGGAGATCGGTGATTTTGTTTCCAAGCTCTTCTATGAAGGGAAAGTTCAGTCAGTTCCCAAAGCTGCAGACAGGACCTTGAATATAGAAGGACTTGAGCATCCCATTCTATTCATCGACACTTCCGGCATGGGAAAAGAGGCGCGTGAAAGTCGTCAAGGAATGAGCTTGTATAATGACGGAGAAATCCAAGTTATAGAAGAAAAACTACTTCCGATGTTGGAAGCGGCCCTTGATGCAGGTAAATCGGTGGGAATTCTCTCCCCGTATGGCGCTCAAGTACAGAGAATGAAAAATCGTTTTTCCAAGTTAAGTCATCATATTTTCACTATCGATTCAATTCAAGGAGAAGAATACGATATTGTGGTATTCTCGTTTGTTCGAAACACCAGATTCGGTTCCCTTAATTTTGTGGATGATCTCCGCCGCCTAAACGTATCCTTCAGTAGAGCGAAGTGTAACTTAATCATGGTAGGACATCTTGACACACTTCAGAACGAGTCGTTACACAAAGTGGATAGGGACGCTGTCGTGGCCGTATACGAAGAGATAATGAACAAGAAGGTAGAACTTGTTGTACATCGTGGGGCAATGCAATATTTGTTCGATGATTATCCCCCCGAGAAGTCTCCGTTAATCAAAAATCTGGACAATCCTTACTATGTGTTTGAAGATTGCCCAAGATTGAAGAATGGTCAGTTCACAAGTCTATATCATGGGAAACGCCTGACTCTATTTAATCCCGTTTTGAAGGACTCTTTTTACGAGCCCAGTCCAGAACAGATGCGTGCTGCACTCATTGGATACCATGATGGGAAACCTTGCACAATGGTTCAGCCAATGGGCCTTTGGCTGAGTCGGCAGAAAACTCTTAATGAATTTGAATTCAGCGCCGTGGTTTATTCGGGAGGGCAATCTCCTCTAATCGTGGAATTGAATGACAATTCACTTATCACTCTTGATGTTCCACCGGCTTTGTGCTATCCCAAAGGCACCAAAGTCAAGATAAATGTGAGAAATAATCGCTTTTTCATCATTAAGCCACTCCAAAATGAATAATAAAGCCTTCCTTGAATACGCCGAACACCAAGGGCTTGCGCCTTTGATTTGGTTTGACATAAGCTATCCGACATTTGCCGTAAAAGTAAAATACAGCTACCCAACATCCAATCCAGCTGATTTTCGTGATAGAGCACTTCTTCAGCTAATAGATTTAGGAATGTCGTATGCGACCGCTTGTGCCATACTAATGGTAAATGACCCTCATCAAACTATACTTGAACGGTTTAAATCGGATACTCCGGGTCCGCAACTTGTTCATTTTGACAAGATCCTTAACAGACTGGCACTTACTCCTATGGGGAGGCATAAAGTGGAAAGAATAGAGCTTGCTAAAGACGGGGTTGCCTGCTGCTTTATAGATGGTTTCTCTGGAAAGCCGTTCCCGATTGATGTAGTCAATGGACTGTCCGACAGATTCAATTGCTCAGATATCAAAAGCAATCCTGGAGGTCTATATCCATTTGACCCTAATGTGGAGCAACGGCTAGTGGAATTGAATGCAAAGCTTAATGACAATAAGGGTCGGAAATATTCGTTTAGACTCGGCATTCCCGAAAAATCCAAGGAAACTTCAATGAGTCTACTATCTTCCAAATGGATGAGGAACCTTTCAATTGGAATTTTCTTGGATGAACATAAGGTAGTTCGCAAAATTTTCTGTGACAACTCAGCGAATCCAGTTTCTCCTTTTGGCTGGTTAGAAAATTTGAGTGCATTTAAACTAACTGGTAATGGGCGCAACCGACGTTTTTATTATGTAAAAGAAGATGAGAGCAATACGAATGTTTTCACTCAAGTTTCAGCTTCTTCTTTGCGTCAATTGTACGAATACTCTATGGAGAAAGAATATGGGGCAGAATTCCTTCAGAATCTCAATTTGTCGGTAGACACAGAAACGGGCCAATGCACCATCGTAATTCAGCATCTTGATGCTACAACACGAAACCGATCAAAAATACTTTCCTTTATTGAGAAAGGCATTATGCCCATTCCCTTACCCGGATTAGTAGGCACTGCTTTTGTTAAGGTTCAAGCTACTCCGGAAATAAACAATCTGGGGCGTCTTCGTAATGCAATCAATCAGTCGAATGTTAACTGGCACCAGATAATAAAACGTCTTCAAAATGAGTATCCTAATAATTGGCGTCAAATTCTTATCGCGATTGACCGTCACGACCTCTTATTTAGGTACGATGTTGAAAACTATATAAAATACGGAAAATGAGCTACATATTCTATAATAATCTGAATGAAAGAAATCTTACCCAAGAGGTGGTAAGACAAATTAGTGAAACTAAGACTTGGATCAAAGCGTGCAATCTCCTCTTCGACGATTCTGACATACGAGTTGCGCTTACTGATGCATTGTCTCGTGGAGTTGCGCTCTTCATTCTTACCAACCTAGAGGGGGCTACTGGAGAAGTCTTTATAAATAAATTTTCTGGTAAGAGAAAATCTGCGAAACAAACTACTCAAGATCTTCTACATTCTTCCTCTATCAAAAGTCTTTATGATGCCGGAGCACATATTTCCGGACTTGATGGTCTTCACGCCAAGTTTCTCTTGACTGATGCAAATTGTGGTATTATCACAAGCCTCAATTTCACCCCGAACAGTATCAACAAAATCTCTGAATTGGGAGTCAAACTGGGCAGGGAGGAATATGATGAACTTGAGGAAGTGTTTGACTACATTTTTTTACGTCCAGACCGATATCGTTTCGCCAGTTACGATTCGCACTTTACTTATGAACGTCCATCAGAAGAAATTGATTGTGATCAACTCTCAAGAATGTCACGAATTAAGATGACTCTTGCAAAGACATCCAGAGGTAAAAGTGAAGCCTTGGCAGACTGCGATATTCACGACCTTCGCAATGAGATTTTTGATATTATAAAATCTACAGAATCTGGCGAGGATCTGTACTTGGCTACATATTCCTTAGAACCTAATGCAAAGGATGCTGACGGTGTGTCGTTAGGGAAACACTTGCTTGATGCCAAAAGAAGAGGTGTCAGACTTCACATCGTCATGAGAGAAGAAAAAAAGCAGGTCATAAAAGGTATTCATATCAATTATCATAAAGACAATCACGCAAAAGCTGTCTTGACTCCTCGGCGAGGTATTATATTTACTGGTAACCTTACTACCGAGTCTTTTGAAAGCGGCTTCGACCTAGGCGTGTGCCTTACTCCTGATCAGATAACAGATACAATAACTTTTATCAATAAACTAAAAACACAGAGCTAAATATGACACAGCTTGATCAACATATCGAACAATGGATACAAGATACAGGTAATCCAGCCAAGCATGACGAGGCGAAGAAATTCTATGCCGAGAAAATAATGCCACAACTCTTGGAACACTTAAAGGACATCGATATTGTCGGGAAACAATTAAGAGAGAATGGTGGTGTCGATACCCTTTTCTCTGTATTGGGTATGACTCCTGCCCCTATCGTTATAACCCAACATTTGCTTCAGCCTAAAAACCATGTCATCTTTTATGATAAAAACATAAAGGTAAAAGATGATAAAATTCTTGCGCATCTTGATTCAAATCCCACATATGTTATGTTTGAAGACGAGTCTTTTGGCACAATTTATGAAACAATGAAGGAAATGCTCATCGTGAGCGAGGGCGGCAATATGGTGATCGATATTACAGGTGGGAAAAAGTCTATGACAGCTGCTGCTGCAATTTTTGCTAAAGATTTCGATTTCAACATAGTGTATGTCGATATGAGTTCTCCAGGATCTTATATTCCGGCAATCCATCAAACACGTCCTGGTAGCGAACGCCTCAATCTCGTTTATTCACCTTTGCGAGATTTACCGGAACTCTTTCATTGAAAAAATATTTTCAAAGTTTGTTTAGAGAGTTGTGATAGTTACCGACAGATAAATTTGTCTACAGATAAAACTTTCTTTCAAAAGTTTTATCTGTATGCTATGGCGACACGCTAATTTCAGCACTATATAGCACCCTAATTTAATTACAGAGGTAGTTATTTTCTTCTACTAACGAAAGCACAACTGAATATTATACAATATTCAGCCTAATATCGTTTTTTTCGAACAAAAAAAGAACAAGAATACCTTCTTTGTTAGTGAATTTTCAAAAATAGTATTACCTTTGCAAAAAGCAATAGCCAAAGAGTGGTGCGCAAAATGCGGAAAGTATCACACTGCGAAATCGGTGGAAATGATTTGAGAAATTGAAAATCACAACTGAGTATCAGAGATTTACAAGATACAGGTGAGCCCCAGGCGGATCACTGGAACAACAAGAAAAACCAAGCAAATCCCTGATAATCAGACATTATCAGGGATTTCTTTTTTCTATCAAGTAGCAGAAAATAGCCGTTTCAAGGGCTCAGTCTGAAAACGGGGCTCAGTCGTAATTCTTGGGGGATTTGATTCAGGGCAATCACATCCTTAAAAAAAGATTCATTCCGGTACGGATTTGAATTAAATGCTATATAGTGAAAAAACATCTATCATACTTTTATCAGCAAAAATAGGTTATCTATCATCAACAAAATAGCCGAATAAAGACCCTATATAGATAAGATAGCTTGTTTTTGTTGCAATGAACCCGTATAAATCCGATGATCATGGCTTAATAATCCAACTTTAACGGCGATAAGTTTATAGCCCACGTATGCAGGCTGTACAGCCTACATACGTAAACCATACAGCCTACAGATGCGGGCTGTATAGCCTGCATACGTGGGCTATAGAAACATCACCGCTCCCAATAAATTATTAAGCTGCCAAATACAGGTTGTCGTCCTATAAAACGTGCATTCTTATGCTTTTAAATGGCTAATCTCACCTAATACTACACTAAAATAGACAAAGTATAGGCATGATAGATAGCTGTTTTTTGCAATAAAAGTATGATAGATAGCTTTTTAAAAAGCTATCTATCATGTTTATTCTTTTGATAATGAGAAAATTATTAAAATGAATGATACTTATGATAGATGTTTTTTCACTATGTAGCATTTAATTCAAATCCGCACCGGAATGAATCTTTTTTTTAAGGATGTGATTGCCCTGAACCAAATCCCCCAAGAATTACAACTGAGCCCAAAATTTTACTAGTAACATATAAGTTCACAATCTTTTATTACACATCTCTTGGTCTTGCTATTTTCAATAGAAGATTGTACTTTTGTCATCATTTTATTAGTCAATATTTTACACAAATGATCTTTATACACAATTTATTTCTCATTCTGGGACGTGGAATAGGACAAGTGATGTTTCAGAATAATGCGTTATCCGGATTATTAATGCTAATCGGAATATTTCTAAACTCATGGCAAATGGGAATACTAGCAGTCTGCGGTAATATAATAAGTACACTGACAGCCTATTTTTCGGGATATAAGCATGATGATATTAAAAATGGATTATACGGATTTAATGGAACTTTAGTAGGTATAGCGGTTGGCGTATTTCTGCAATTATCGGTAGGAAGTTTAATCATGTTGATTATCGCTTCGGCCCTTTCCACATGGACTGCCTATTTTTTCAGTCAGCAACGTTTGCTCCCTGGCTTTACTGCTCCTTTCATTCTTGCTGTATGGGGAATGTTGGGAGTTTGTAGCTGGCTTATACCAGATCTACTACCAGTTTCTGATACGGTTATTGATACCACACAGAATATTAATTATTTCCAAGCCTTCTGCTTAGGTATAGGGCAAGTCATGTTTCAGGGAAATACAGTTCTATCCGGATTATTTTTCCTTATAGGCATTTTGATTAATTCTCGGAAGGCAAGTCTCTATACTATCTTGGGAGCACTTCTTCCTATTCCCTTAGCCATTTTACTTGAAGTGGATACTACAAACTTAAATGCCGGATTAATGGGCTATAATGGGGTATTATGTGCTATAGCATTAGGAGGAACGAGCTGGAAAAGTGGCGTATGGGCAGGATGCTCTGTCTTACTGTCCACCGTATTACAGATTCTAGGAATGAGTTTGGGTATCACTACCTTAACCGCTCCCTTTGTTATATCTGTATGGATCATACTAATGATACAAAAAGTAATAAGGACACAGAATAACTAAATTAGCCTTCAAATAAAATTTTGTGATATTTTTTTCAAAGAAAAAGATATTATCTTGTCACCCGAAATAATTGCCTTTGTGCTGTGAACACTACACCATAATGCAGTAAACTTAAAAATAGTATCCAAACTCCTTGAATTAAAAAGAGTTTGGATACCTCAACATTTACAGTAGAAAATATTATTTATAAAGTTTCAATCAGATCTTAGTTATGTCCGAATGAATAACCAAACATCTTTTTTTCAACATTCTTTCAAGAAAAGATTGCCTTTTTACTTACTATTTTCTTTTCCCTTACTATATTTTTCTCTTTCTATTTTCAACAATTCCTCAAACAATTTCACAGCTTGCTCCATTGAAAAGTGATTGAGATTTTCCACATGAGTTATAGGACCTATATTAGATGCACTCACATGACAATTCTCATAAAAATTGTTTGTGCTATATAGGACTGTTTCTTCCGTGAATTTCTTTAAGCCATCTTCCGTGACACCTAACGCATCAGCTACTTGTTTTAATTTATCGTCATCTATTTTTTCCGATTGCTCCATTTTGGAAATAGCCTGTTTAGTCACTCCCAATAGTTCCCCCAAATCAGTCTGCGTCATGCCACGAAGACGCCGTATTCGTTCTATTTTCCGTCCCAAATGCGAATTGTTTGTATAAAATTCAGTTTCCATAATAATAAATTTATTTTTAACCTACCTCAATCTACTAATTTATAATCACTTATTTTTCAGTAACTCCACTTTCTCCCTTTCACTTTGGAGTAAACGTTCATACAATTCCACTATTTTATCCAATGGATTGAATTGTTGTGCGATTGATGTGGAACCTTGTTCAAAGGTGTTGTCTCTGATATTATTAATATTATAGATAGCCTTCTCCACATCAAAGTCTTTAATCACTTCTGCAGATATTCCCAATACAGAAGCAATTTGATTTAAAAGGCCTTCTTCTATTTCTTCCTGTTTCTCAATCTTTGAGATGACCTGCTGGTTTACACCAAGATCAGCTGCTAGAGCTTCCTGCTTCATACCAAAGTAAACACGGATCTTTTGTAGATTATGCCCTACATGTCTCCGGTTCGCTTTATCTTTTACTTCGATATCCATATCATTATTTTTTTAAGTAGTACATTGAGACAAAGATAGTAAAAATCAACCCAAATCAAATCAAAGTCAACTTTATTTTTTTCAATTCCCAGTTCTATATGCATAATTTTGCCCTGTCAGTTTTTTTACTGACATGAATCGTGGCGCCACATTCAAAACAGTAACAGAATAATGTTCAATTGCATTGACATTCTGAACAATCATCATTTAACCAATAAAATCTAATAGCCTATGGGGTAAGTAAAGTCATTACAATCGAAACATAGCTTTAAATCATCCTGAAATTTAGCTATCCAAAAACAAATTAGTAAACATACAATTAAACAAAAAGCATGAAATCATTTTCTGATAAAACAAACATAGGGGAGAATAATCCCCTAAAGACTGTTTATAGAATGAATTTTTACCTATTATTCCTATTAATAGGTTCATTGTCGATACTTGGATCAACACGGGTTTATTGCCAACAGAGCAGAACGATATCGGGTATAGTGAAAAACTCTCAAGGAGAGACGATTATCGGAGCGAATATCGTTGAAAAAGGTACCAGTAACGGGACGATTACGAATGTAGACGGACTGTTCACACTGCGCGTATCGCCCAATGCAGTATTAAAAGTATCTTATATGGGATACACGGAGCAGGAAGTCAATACACACAACAAGAACAAGCTGGAAATCATACTGACGGAAGATGCCAGACTGATTGATGAAGTAGTGGTGGTAGGATATGGATCGGTCAAAAAACGGGATTTGACGGGGGCAGTCACCTCCGTCAAAAGTGCGGAAGTACTGGCCGCCCCTACCAATAATGTAATGGAAGCCCTTCAAGGCAAGATACCCGGAATGGATATCACCAAAACTTCGGGACAGGTAGGAGGTGATGTCACTATTCTGTTACGTGGTTCACGATCTA
>ERZ836760.1501-NODE-1501-length-24557-cov-18.695576_pt1 | contig 24557 bp, 26 predicted proteins | sample MGYA00519941_ERZ836760 | MGnify/ENA primary metagenome ERZ836760 (study PRJEB31850, sample SAMEA3708807) | human gut metagenome | biome: human gut; feature: human-associated habitat; material: faeces | place: China | collected 2014 ... | reverse complement strand
TAATACTGAATCTAATTATATTCCTTAACCCTTTATTTGTCAAGCTGACAAACTAGCTTTTTAATAATTGTCAACAATATTATCTAAAATCACTGATAAAAAATCTGCATACATCATTCCATCTTTTATCTTTACATCATCCAGCATCAATGCCTGAAACAAAACATCACCCACATTCTCCAGTCTTACCATTTCATATTCTTTTTCAGTAAAACCTTCCACCCGCAAATCCTGCACAGCAGCTTCTTTCCTCGCCACCAGACAATGCGTATATAAAGCCATGATATACTTGTCTGACATCAGAAAGGCGTATGTTTCATTCCCTTGATATGTATATCGGCATTTCTCCAGATTTTCTTGCGATATATCGAAATAACATCTGACCGTTTCCAGATATACATCTCCATTATACTGCGGCTTTAGCTTCTTTGCATACCTTCTGATTGTTGCAAATATATTATTTCTCTCTACGGCTGTTTTTGTTCGCTTGAATACAGGCTTTTTTCCTCGCAGGTCCATATAAACATTATTTAGGATAGTCTTTCCGGCATACTGCTTGAAATCACCTATCCGCAACAAATACGATAAAACCTCCAGCAATTTCTCTTTTGATGTTATCTCCTGATACGAATAATTTCCAAATTCAATATGATCCAGTTTCAAAGGGCAACTCCCCTTCGCTATCTCACGCTCCATTACCCTATTAATATCTCTCATTGATTCCATCTCTTTATCTAATCGTAATATCGCCGTTTGGGGTTTGGTACCGACCTTGACTTATTCTTATACGGATAAAAATTCCAACATCTGGCAGCGTGAATATGAAAAATCTTTAATTGAATTTTCTATCCAAAAGCGGTTTTAAGTTAAAATAGCACCAATCAACTATATTGAGAGCCGTTTTCGTCCGTAAATTAGCAATCCCGTCTAAATCGTAGCAAAATGTCGTTGGTTTTGTGAGTTTTAGGGGCTCCCGAATTAGGAAATACACCGCATAATGTAAATAGTTAATGAGCAAAAACGCTATTTATGAAAGGAAAAAGTTATGTGGTATGTAAAACTCAACGACACAATAATCCCAACTCCGTATCAATATTTTAGTGACTGCCTGTCTGAATGTCAAAGATTGAAGCAGACAATGATTGCGGTTTGTACTGAACCTGTTTTTATTAACTAATTTGATGATAAGGAGATTGTGTTATGTTAAAAAATTTTGAAAACTGGCTGTTGGAAAATAAATATTCTGAGTTAACTGCTGCTGATTATGCCGGAAGAATTGAGAGATTGTGTCGTGTTGAGAAGTTTACACTCGCTCATTTAGTTGAAAATATCGCTTCTATACTGCCTCAATATGAAATAACCGGTGAAAAATCAAGCTATGGCAAAAGAAGTCATACAAGCGTTCGTCAAGCCTTGAGAAAATTCAAAATGTTTCTTGCTTCTGAAAAGTTAGCCTAAGAGGTGTGTCATGACTGATGTTAAATATCCTGAAATAACTGTAAATATCTTAGGTGTTAATGGTAATGCTTTTAATATCCTTGGTATTTGCACTTCTGAAATGAGAAAACACAAATTACCAAAATCAGAAATAGACACTTTTTTCAAAGAAGCAACAAGCGGCAGTTATGATGATTTGCTTTGTACTGTCATGAAATGGTTTAATGTGGAGTAACAATAATGACAGACATTAAAACTTTAAATGACAATCTCAGACAAACATTTACCGGTGGAAGAGTATTGTTAACTGCTGGTATAAATGCTAAATCCAAAGATGATATTGCAAAAATCTTATCAGAAGTCAGACAGTTTAACAATTTTACACCAGACAATGACCCGTATAATGAACACGATTTTGGTAGTTTTGATTATAAAGGTGAGACCATCTATTTCAAAATTGATTACTATGACAAAAACTATCAATACTTATCAGAGGATCCTGCCAATCCAAATTTAACTAATCGTGTTATGACTGTTATGTTGGCAAGCGAGTATTAAAGACCAAAGACTCATATTTTGACCCGTGGATAACGATTTTACTTTTGATATAGGTTTTATTATGAAAAAGTAATTTCTAAGTCCACGGGTTATTTATTGAGCCATAAACATAATAATAACCTATTTACAATGTGTTATAACTATCAAAAGAATCTGATAACATTGTAATGTCGCGATTCTTCGGGAATGTAAAACAGTTTTTTCAATTATTTTTCCGTTTCTAATTGGCAAAAAATAACTTGTCGTTGACGTCAAAAACTTTTATAAACCAAACAAGCACTCCGAAAAGATAATCCGGTCGCTGTCAAAATTACCATTCCAATAAATTTTAATCTCTTTAGTACAATATGAATCAACGGTAAGCATATTTTCATCGATTTTATCAAGTTTCAGACAATAAAAAGGCAGGTTTTCACGTATAGTTGCTTTTAGAATAGCATTTTGTAATTCCTGTTCTATAAACTTGCCTTGATTAAACAAAATATGGAAATGCCAGTCAGTAGAAATACCATTTTCGGCAAAAGCAATAAACCGAAGATGATGTCTGTTCCAATTATTCATCAAACTTTTCTCAAATGCCTTCATTATGTCTTTCAAATGTCGTATAGATGTTATTAAATCAGCAGACTTCTTATTTTCTTGTAACTGTAATGTCAAAAAATGCGTTGGCTGATACTCTCTACCTATCCATTCATTTAATATTTTTTTAGTATCATCGGCACTTAATGAATTTTTACAACCAAACAATGATTTTACAAAGGAGTCTGTTTTTTGACCGTTGGACTCAGTTGTTTCATTTGGTATAGGTTTAATTACTTTAGTATCAATCTGTTTACTACGGGCTGATTTTTGATTCTTTATGTGAGTGTTTTGACTAGGATTTGCAGGATTAGAACATTTACGGATAGATGAGACTGCATATACGATTCCGTTCATATAGTTTATAAATTGACCTGAAATTTTACCCGCACTACCAAAAGTAAAAATATTTCTATTACCAGTATAAGAAGGAAGAATACACTTATTATATATAGGACGAGTAAAGAAAGAAGAATTAAGTAACCTATCAATATAAGAAGGATTAATACATAAGGAAGAAATACAATCACCAACATACTTCTCCAACCTTGTCGCCGGACCCAATGACGCGATACCTGTTGCTTTTCTCTTTGGTTTAATTGTATTGGTGTTTATCTGGTTACGCGTCATCTGCTTACTTGGCGACATGGACTTCATACCTTCTGTTGTCATTGGTGATACATGGGGACGATAGTCATAGTGTATCTGGTTTGACATCTGCTTTCTTAAGGATTGAAGTAAGGTGTTATTCTTCATTTTATACCTTCTTTTTAGTATCTTTATTTAATGTTATTTATTCTTAAGTATTTAATTTTATTGGTATTTATTATTTTTAATTTTATTTATTTTAAGTATAATAATAACAAAGGCCGCGCTTATTGCTTCCTCGTATCCCTGACTGCTAAAAACAGCAAACAAGATTATGATGGATCGTTGCCAAACAGGTTTAATGATACAATGTTATAGAATTGCGTTTTCGGTTGGCCTTGATAAAAAAATTTCTGAATAGCATATTTTTTTGCGTACTTTTGAGATTTTTCGATGTATATATGAAGAAAAAGCCAACTAATCGCATAAAAAGTTTTTGTCGTTAACGTCACGAACTTTGAAAAAAGGAGGCTGCCGAAACAACCTCCCGATTATTAATTATTAAGCCGCCTTATCATCAACGGCATTATTATTTTCATTCGCCGGCAGAGGCATAGTGCTGTATAAAGCATTTACATGATCTGGGCAAAAGTGCTGACCGATTGCTTTGCGGAGATTGTTTTCTTCCGTTTCGTTTAACATACCGTTTTCTTCTCGTTTAAGATTTAGTCTGTCGAAAAAGTTATCGGGACAGTTCATAATTTTTAGCAACTCTCTAAGCGAAAATACTCGGCAATCTGTATAAAGTTGCTTTTCAGGGTTATACCGACCAGGGTGTATGGAGCATAAATCGCTAATACTGCCATTTCCGGTTGTTATTGTTGGACATTGATCTTGCCACGGAACTCTTGTAAAACCTTTGTTGTAGTTTCCATTGCTATAATCGCCCTTATCAGTCAAAGGTTGATATTCCGCATCGTTATCCCAAGCACTACAGCCAGTCGGAGTATGCTCTAAAATGTTAATCAGATAATCAGGTAATTTTCTTGCATAATGCCATGGGTCGTTTGGGTCGATCGCACCATTATCTAAGCTGATAAGATCGCCGATGACTTCCCATAACATTTTTCGGACAGAGTGTCGTTTTGGAAATTTCCATGGCTCATCGCTTATATCTTTACGGCAACCAAGCAGTAATAAACGTGAACGGTCTTCAACACAGCCATAGTCAGCAGCGGTGTATATACCAAAATTTAAATGATATTCTTCGCCTAAAACATCGCGTAAATACTGGCCGATACAACGAATCTTACCGTCTTTATCTTTAAGAATATCATGAGCGATTTTTGGACGAGCGTCTACAAAGCCTGGTACATTCTCCATAATAAAATATTTAGGTTTAGCCTTAAGAATGAAGTCCGCAGCATAATAAAACTGCTTGGCTTCAGGGACATTACCTTTATTTGGCGAATTATTAAGATTGGAAAACGGCTCACAACAGCAACTGGCCATCACAATGTCTGAGTGCGTTTTATTGTGCCATTCCAATGCTTCATTAAAACACTCATCAGAAGTAAAGTCACCTTGAACCATATGACAATCGGGATATAAACGTTCGTGCCACTGAGCTCTCTTTGGATCCCATTCCGCAGCTACCCGGCAATGCAAATTCAACTCATTAATTCGGGCTAATCCAATAGATATATTCGAAAACAGGGTTGTAATATACATTGGTTTTTCCAGCTGCAGCATCTTAAATTCTGTTTCCTCAATGTTATCAAGCTCAAATTTGGTGTGTTTGATTTTATTATTGCTTTTATTTTGCTTTGCTTTAATTGAAGCAGACTTTGAAAGGGCTAAGTCTCTGGTCGGTATATCGTTTCGCCGTAAAGCAATTTCAATCGCAGCCTTAACTCCGTCCCAAGTCAGGTGTTGAAAATCACGAGACTGACGAGAAGAAAGTTCGTAGTCTTCTTGAATAATTTGCGTTTTAGTGCGCATTTGACCGGAAACACGACATTTTGAATTTTTATTTGTTCCTTTCAATTTGGGAATTGCCTTTAGTTGTTCACCTATATAGCATTCAATGATTAATACATACGCTGCCCGAGCTTGTAAAACAGCCTTTCGACGTTTATAAAAGCCTATCGAAAAAGGAAAAGCCTTAAGATGACTTTCTTCTTTATCAACCCAATCCCGAAGAACATTGACTTTTTCAATCAAATTTTGGCCGTTTAATTTTTCAGTCGGAAACAAGTTGTCATTTTCTGCAGCATCAATTATTTCCTTCAGTCTTTCCGGCGAAAGTTGTTTAGCCTTGGCTACTTCGGCAAAGGTTAAAGGAGTTACATTTGAAACATCGCCGTTAGCGGTTTCTTTATCCTCAACTTTCCCTTTCGGAGGGGTTTGTGGCCCCTCCTGTATATTACTGTCATTAACATTTAAAGTAACAGTTTCCTGTACTTCAGTTTCTGTCATAACAGCAGAAGCCTTTACCTCTGCGGTTATATCGTAGTTTTCAGGCTTTTCGGCCAAATTATTTTCAGTCATTTTTAATTTCTCCAATGCGTATTTGAGTCAAATGATAATTCATCTTCATTATCCCAAGTTTCATCATCATCTTCTTCCCTACAGGTATCCGCATCTGGAAAATCTTCGTCATCAGAACTTTCATCTTCTTCTAAATTGGATAACATTTCAACAAAAGGAGATTCTTTTATTAACGTCCAAGTAGTATCTTGAAAATTAATACAAATTTTAAAAGCTTCCGTGGAAAAAAACATCGGACTAATTTTTTCGGCAAACTCATTGACCGAATTTACAATACTGGACAATTCTTCATCATCCGGTTTGTAACTAAAATCTAATGAAAATAATTCTTTCATTATTAATATCTTTCAATCCCAGGGTAGTCGATAGATTAAGTTAGAGTATATCCAATCTTTATCTAAAGACTGAACCCTGCTGGTCGCCGACCAGAAATTTTTATAAATGGACTGAAAATAAAACGCTTGAAATTTATATTTTTTCATATATAAATTTACTTGAATGATATGCGGATGTGATTCAGTCCGGATAATTTGACCTGATATAACAGTCAGGTCTTTTTTTTATAACATCGCTAACAGCTCATTGCTGAAGCGATGAGAAATATTTAGCCTATCTTATTTTATAAAGCAAGGATTATACTTTCGGATTTTTGAATTAAATCGCATTTTTATTATTTATTTCAACTTGTTACAGTCTTTGTTTTATTCTTTTCTGAACGCGTTTTTTTCGATTATGTTCTCTTTTAAAACGTTTTACATCATCAGGAAAATAAAAATATTTTCCCGGAGATTTCTTTGTATAACTGAGTTTGTCCTGATTTCGATAATAATTTAGTGTGGATTCATCACATCCTAACTCTTTAGCAGTTCTTTTTGAAGAAAATAAAACAGAAGATGTTGACGATATGCCCGCATTTTTTGTATCTTCGGCAATATGGTGATTATTTTTGAAATATTCATTAAGACTATCAACAGAATAAGCCTGGCTACCGTAACTTTTAATAAGACCTTTTTTAGCCATTTCAAATAGAGTCGTTTTACTAATACCTGTCAATTTAGAAGCTTGTTCTTCATTAATATAATCCGTATCTAGTTTTTCTTTTTTGATTTCTTGAGGTGACGCTAAAGAAGGAGGATCAATTAAAAATTTAATTGTATTATCACAAAAATCTTGTGTCTGTTGGATTATTACATCAAAGGCATTATAGTCAGCTTTGTTATACTCAATATGTTTAAGAAATTCATAGTATAAAAACAGAGCTTTTTTAGTTTTGCTTATTTCAACTTTCTTATTACAAAAAATAAGAAAACTTATTTCGGGATTATTAAGAATTTTACAACATAAATAAGAATCTCCTTTATCCCTAAAGGGCGCTAAAAAATCAAAAATTTTCTGCTTTTGCGTAGCTGAGGTGTCGTGTTGATTTGACTGATATAGAAAGCAATAAATTAATGTTGGTAAAATTTCATTGGCAAGTTGTACCCACGCTTCATTATTTTTGCTTTGATATAAATTTTTACAAACTCTGTTAATTTTTGATTTGTAAAAATCCGCCGATTTAGATTTTCCATTTGAAGAAGTTTTATATTTTTTTACATTGATGAGCCATTTTTCAAAATCAGTCTTCAAATTTTCCATATTATATCTCCTTTTTTAATAAGATAATTTAATAAAATAATAAAGTAAAACCGAAAAAAGAAAATTAAGCTTTTAATATGGATATGTCAAAAGTCGAAAAGCCTACTGAAAAAGCAAAAGTCCATTTTAAGCCTCGCACGTAAAGGCCTCTTTCAATTTTAGCCAGTCATTTTTTATCTTAGACGGTGCCAGCCGGAGCGTAGGCATATCCCAGCCGGTGAGTATGGGTGCGGCTGCTCGGGAGTGTTAGTTGCCGGCTGTCGGTTGGAGGCTGGTATTTCTGTTTATTTGAGTAAAAAGAACTTGTCATCAACGTCAGGAACTTGTTATTTTGAAAAAGAGGTTATCCCGAAAAAATGATTGTAGCTGAAATTGTTAACTTATTGAAAAATAAAGAAAGTTATAAAAAGTAGTCCGAAGATGATTCGTATTTGAGCCTGTAATGATATAAATCTTCGGACTCGATTAAGTTATTGATTTATAAAGAAAAAATCGCCATTTCTGACGATTTTTGAACTGTGGCTGGAGACGTTTTGCAAATCTCGGACAAAAGTTATTGATTATACAATCAGTTTTGTTCTTTTTGAAATAAAAAATATAGTATTGTAATATTGATATAAAAATAGTAACAGTATGTATATTATAAAAAGTAAGGTTTAATGCGATGAATTTAAATAATTATATTGAAGGTATATATCGAGATATGCAATCTTCAATTAAAGAAGATTATGTAGATTTGTATTCTTTTTTTGACGATGAAAGACTTCAATATATTTTTTCTACCATACATACTAATATGATGGAAGAATTAAAAAATATGAATACACGCTTACCAACAAGAGAATATGAGGCACATTTTTGGGCGGCTTCAAGTCGAATACTTTTGTCTGCAATAGAATTGTTAGAAAATCTCTATAAAAGACTTAAGAACACAAAATACGAATTTGTAATTGATGAATATTATGATAAAGTAATTAAGAAATGTAATACATTTTTATCTCCTAGCAATGGAAGTTGTATTCCTAAACATATGGATAAAATAGAATTATATTATACAATTCCTATAATAAAACAATTAAATGTAATAAATATTGAAAATCCAGATATTCAAAATACTGCAACCTTGAAATTAATTGGAGAGGGGTCTTATGCGCATGTATATACATATGTAGATCAATTCTATAATAAACAATATGTAGTTAAAAGAGCCAAAAAAAATTTAACTGAAAAAGAGATTCAACGTTTTAAACAAGAATATGAAGAATTAAAACAACTATCATCACCTTATATTGTTGAGGTTTATAGATATAATGATGATAAAAAAGAATATATCATGGAATATATGGATTATACCCTATGTGATTTTATTGAAAAAAATAATTCAACATTAGATAAAATGAAGAGAAAATCTATAGGTTCTCAGATTATTAGAGCTTTTCAATATATACATTCGAAAAATTTGTTGCATAGGGACATTAGCCCAAATAATGTGTTAATAAAAAAATATGATGACATTGAAGTAATAAAGGTTTCAGACTTTGGCTTGGTTAAAATACCAAAAAGTGATTTAACATCTTTACAAACAGAGGTAAAAGGATGTTTTAATGATCCTAATTTGCATGTTATAGGTTTTTCTAATTATAGTATGGTTCATGAAACATATGCATTAACGCGATTATTGTATTTTGTTATGACAGGAAAAACCAATTGTAGTAAAATTAGTGATAGTAAATTGCAAAAATTTGTGCAAAGGGGAATGCATAGTGATGAAAGTAAAAGATATCAAACATTAAGCGAATTATATGATGAGTTTAAAAATTTATAATCAACAATTGTTGGATTCTTTGTCTTATTAAGATACTTAATGCAATCAAAGCCTACCCTTTAACCATTTTTACTTCATCCGCAATGTTTGTATATGCATCTAAATTTTGAGTAGGGTTCTTAAACCATGATGTTGGGCTATCCGTTTGAATAAATTTATCAAAAGGAGGTCTAACTGTATATATCAATGTTGAATCCTTTAGTTTACAATCTGTTATAAGTAATCTGAGAAGTTCATTTTGTTTGGTAGGAGAAGCCTTTTTCATAATATATGGAATGTTTCCTATGATATCTAAGACATCTTCCATAGTTGATTTTACATCATTTCCAACGTCTTTATATTTTGCCATATCTTCTTTAATTCTATCTCTTTCTTCTGCAATAGCGTTAATTTGTCTATTATATAAATCTTCTCTAATTTTGCCATCAGCATATAAATCTGTTAAATTATCTTCTTTATTTTCAAGATTTTTTAGTTCGATCTCTAGCTTGCTTTTAATTGTTTTGTTTAGAGTAGATGTATCATCAAGTTCTTTTTGAACACTAGCTTTTAACATGTTTAATATTTTTGTTGGAACAGATAATTTACTAAATAATTCTCTGTCTAGTTGCTCCATTACAACTCTTTCGCTAACATTTCCTTGTTTACAGTTTCCTCGTAAATGACTGCATTTTAGTGTAACATATGTTTTATTCGGTCTTATTTTGCGTTCAGGAGTAATCGTACATCCGCAAGTAGCACATTTAATAATACCTCTAAAAGCAAAAGGAATAGCTTTGTATTGTTGTTCATGAGTATATACTTCGGTTCCTTTACTTTTTAGAATAGTCTGAACTTTATCAAATAATGCCTTGGTAATGATCGGTTCATAAATATGAGGCACAAGTTTATTTTGTTTCTTTAACCACATTTCTCCATAATAAAATGGATTTTTAAGAATATTATGTATTGTGTTGCGACTAACAAAGGTTCGTTTATTAAAATCTTTTGAGTTTTTAAAATGATTTTTTTCCTTTGAAATAAAACCTTGAGCTCGCGCAAATAGCCAAATACTTTGTAGAGAATGTAATCCAGTAGCATATTCTTCAAATATGCGTTTGATTATAGGAGCTCTTTGTTCATCTATAATAAGAGTTGCTTTTCTATCTTCATCATCTTTAGCGTTTATATATCCAATAGGAGCTAAACCAAGCCAATGTCCTTCTGCTATGAGTTTCTTTTGACTTTCTTTAACCTTATCTGTCATGCTGTTTACTTGAAAATTAGCCATAAGCACATGCATGTACCAGACTGTTAAATCCATAGCAGGAGAGTCTTTTGTTATAATAAGATTTTCTCTTAAAGCATGAATTTCAATTTTACCTGAAAGCCGTAATTGTTCAAGTATTGGTGTATCAGTATATGTTCTTTGAAGTCTATCTACATAATTCACTACAATAGCAACTTTACCATTACATGTTTCTGCTAAGTCAAGCATTTCGTGAAATTTCTTTCTAGATCCTCGAGTTGAACTTTCATCGATACTAAACGTATTCAATATTTTAAAACCATTTTGTTTACAATATTGTGCAATAGTTTTCTCTTGTACCTCAAGAGATACACCTTCATCTTTTTGACGTTTACTTGAAACACGAGCAAATAAGATTGCTTGTTTGCATTTTTCATTTGGATTATAAGTCAATTTTTTTACCATTATTCATAATCCTCTTCTTCAAAATAATCATTTTCATCTTCTTCATCTTCATCATAAAAATCGCTATCCATTGATGAAATAGTAGCTTTTGTTTGATTGTCTTTAATGTTTACAACCGTCCAATTTTTATCAGATACGTCAAATTCAACAGATATATCTTTAGATGCTTCAAATATTGCTATACCTGAAAAGTCTTGCGTTCCGTATTCTTCTTTCCAATGTTGAAGCATTTTGGAAGTTAAACGACAAACACAAACCATTCCGGCATCTGCGAAGAAGTCAGGCTTTATAACACCAATACCACTAAGCTGATTACTCCAATCTCCAAAACCGGTACCGCAAGCAAAAGCCGGATAACCTGTATATTCAATCAAAGCCTTAGAGACAGCCTCATCAAACCTTTGATACATAAATTCATCATCTTTATATTTATCAAAGACTTCACAACATTTGCTCCAAACATCATTATCCAAGATATAGCAAGGATCGGTGACGACATATTTTATAGTATTATTCATTTTGTTACTCCTTTGTTTTTACACTATATTTATTATGTCGCGTTAATTTGGGAATGTACGCAAAAAAATGAGCTCGTTTGTAACTTTTTTACCAATATTTTACTAATTTTCAATGTGTTAACTTAATTCTCAATTGGAATGAGGTTGTAAAAAGTTTTTGACATCAATGACAATTTATTTTGTATCTTGATTTTCTTGTTCTAAAATCGTTTCAACTGCAATTTTATAAAAGTTTATAAGATTGGTAGTCATTTCATTTAATTCAATATCCGTAATGTCGGGATAAAGAATTGACAACTCATGAGCGAGCTTACTTCTATTATCATTTTTCATATTATATAGAAGTGTTTGTTTTTGCGTTTCTACTAAATTTTTTTAAGAAAATTGAAATTTATATATAAAAAAACCTTTGTTAGTAAGAAACAAAGGTTAAAAGTGAATAACAAAATAAAAATTTGTTAGTTTTTAAAGAATTTTAGATGTGATTTAGCAATGTGAAGCTCGGTATAATCGTCTAATATTAATTCTTTCATATTAGGAATATTAATAAAAAATGGGATATTCTTTTTACTAGCAAAGACAAGAGCAGTTTTATTACCATTTTTTACACCATCTTTTGCAGCAAAATCCATCGCTTCATTAATTATTTGATAAAGTTTTTGCTCATCACTTGTTTCTTGAGCTACAAATATATTCACGATTGGTAGATTTTCTTGCTTACAATAATCCAAAACTTCCAAATATTGCTTAGATGTATCGGTACCGGTTGCTATTAAAACAGCTTGATTTGCATGTTTTTGTTGTTTTTTTGAATATGTCATGATTTTTTGCCTTAAAGATTATGTATATATACTCATATTAGAACAATGAATTTTCTAATTATATTTGTTGTATGAATTTTTAGAGAAAAGAAAATTGTATTTCGTCCGTAAATTAGTAATCCCGTCCAAATCGTAGCGAAATGTTACCAGAAATTAGAAAATAAGGGGCTCGCGAACGGGAAAATACACGGCATAATATAAATAGTTAATGAATAAAACAACTATTTATAAAGGAGAAATGCTATGTATCAAATCAAAGTCAATGGTGTGTTAATGCCAACAATCTATTACACCTTAAGAGAAGCAATGGATGCCTGTGCGGCTGAAAAAGCAAGAGGTTGTGCGGTTGTAACTGAGATTGTTCATTTATAAGGAGATTGCCTATGTTGAAGGAATTTGAAAACTGGTTGTTAAACAATAATTACAGACCTACCACCGCATTTGATTATCAAGGAAGAATTGAAAGATTATGTCGTACTGAAGGTTATACTCTGTCTCATTTGGTTGAAAACATTACCTCTATTTTACCGGAATATGAAATCAACGGTAAAAAATCAAGTTATGGTAAAAGAAGCCATACTTCAGTTAGACAAGCATTGAGACGTTTTAAAATGTTTTTGGTATCAAATAAACTCATTGAAAGTGCAAACTAATGACAGATATCAAAACATTAAATGATAACTTTAGAAAGACATTTAGCGGTGGAAGAGTTACATTATCTTGTGGAATATCTGCTAAAAGTCAAAATGAATTAACTGAAATATTAAATCAAGTTAGATGTTTTAATAACTTTACCAAAGCAAACGATCCATACAATGAGCATGATTTTGGAAGTTTTCACCATAAAGGCGAGCAAATATATTGGAAAATTGATTATTATGATAAAAATTATCGGTATTGCTCAGAAGATCCAAGTAATCCGAATATAACCAACCGAGTTATGACTATTATGCTTGCAGAAGAATATTGATTTAAAAATGGAGGACAACACCTAATAGTGCAGAGGTATGATGTTTTGCTTCATTATAATAAGAAAAATCAAAGTATATTTCATTGTTTTGGGATATTTTATATCCTGCATAAAAATTATACTTGTCAATATAGCCTATATTATTTTTCTTTGTATTAAAATATTTTTCATAGGAATTTATAATTTTGATATTATCTCCTATTCTTGAAATGGTTCCTATTTGTGGTGCAATATAATAATTAGAAAATTTATCATAATGATATCCTATTTTAGGTAGTATATATACAGAAGTTGAAGATATTTTTTTACTGATACCTAAGCCAAACTCAACTACAGGCTTTAATTCAGTATTGTTGTTAAATAAATCATTTTCTAATCCAAATCTGAAATATTTTGATAAACTTTTTGTGGTTTGGTAATCAATGATAGATTCCATCTTTAAAATATCAATTTTATCAAAAATGAACTTTCTCAAGTTATAATCATATCTAAGAGATACATCCAATATTTTGCTTTCTAGGTCTGAAAAATAGGCATTAGAGATATCCTTTAAATCCTGATATACTGGGCTGAAATTGATATTAGTTACCTTATTAGATAAATCTTGTGATACAGATATTCTTGTTGGTTTTGGTGCCTTTCCAACATAATTTAATCCATATCTCAAAATGGATAATTTATGAGATTTTGATGGTTCTATATTAATATTTGATATTTTATTATTATTGTGTAATTCCTGTATATATTCAACAGGAGTCACAAATGGTTTTATATTTTTGGTATCAAAATCAGCATTTGCAACCTTTAAAATATTGATTATAGCAGTATTACAATTATAAAATATAAATCTATATTTTATATTCTTATCCTTAAGTTCCCATAAATGTTTTTTTAAGTATTGCTTTTCTTTATCTGTTAGCTTTAATTTAAACTCCCATAAAGACCTATCTTCATTGTTGATATATTCATTACTCTTTTCTTGGTATGGAGACAATATATACATACCATCAACACCACTTGTTAGAACTCTTGTATAAAAGTTGAATGAATTCATTTTATCAAAAGCAGCAAAATAACTAAAAGAATGAGATTTATTATTACCATCAATTTTCAAAAATGAGTGACCAAGCATTGTTGATGGGCTGATATTATTTTCTGAAGCAAAAATTATTGAAACATCATCAAAGGGAACTTTTTGGTTATATTCTTCATATTCAGAGCATTTATGCTGTGGAATACTTCTTCTATCTAACTCATTATGTTTTAAAATAAAATCAACTCTGGCAGGATATTTGCAGAAAACAGAATCATTATTTATATTCTTATCACTAAAAAGCCCAATGACAGTTGCAACATATTCTGATTTTGGATTTTTATATCCATCAGGAGATAGGAAAAAAGTGCTATCTTCATTTATAGCACTTTTCCCATTATTATAATGCAATAGATTATGCCATTCTAATGAATTAAAAACATTGGAGCTTAATAATTTCTCTTTTATATTATTTGCTTTAGCTTTTTGTAGTAATAATAAGCAAAACAAGCAACTAATTAGTATTGTTTTTAATATTTTCATATGTTTGTAATGCTAAATTATCAATTAAATCATTTTGCATACTGACAGCTTCAGCTAATGGATGTTTAAAAGGGGTTAAAGGCAGTAACAATATTTGTTGCCACATTGTCATAGAATCATTTAGGACAATTTCAGTTTTATGCTTGTTTTTATTGTTAACTAATTGAGCTGTTATGATATTGGTGTCTTTGCTGTAACTAGGAAAAATATATAATGTTGCTCCTGTAAGGACAGACAAAAAAACATTCATATCTCCTCTATCTTCATATTTAATATTTAATGAATATTCTTGACCAGATGAATCTAAAGTTACATTAGAAAACAATCCTGAGGCCTTAAATCTTTCAATAACTTTTGCTTTAATATTGTTTTCGGTAGCTTGATTAGTTATGGTATTACCATTCATATTGACAACAAAATCTAATGATATATTTAGGCTTGGCTTTTTATCAGGCTGGGGGAAAGTGTTGATTGATGAAACTTTACCTTCTCTAAAACCTGCACAACTACATAAAAAAGCCATAACAATACAACAAATTAGCTTTTTCATAAGTTTCTCCTTATTTTACCTTGCAAGAATCTTTCTCTGTAACATTTACAATGACAGATTCATCATATGTCCACATTGAGCCAGAAACAGAGTCTGTTGTAGAACCAAATACTCCACCTAAAATAACATTACCCCAAAACCAAGGATGTAATCTTGATTGAACTATTGTTGTAGATGCATTATTGCATCTTGTTTCTTTAATGTTAACAGTTATATCCATATTATCTGTTTTTACAGGTACAGCTTGAGGAAGAACAATATTTTGTTGTCCTGTTGATGTTGTGATAATAGCATCAGCTTGTTTTCCTGTGCTTGTTGAAATATTAATTGTCTGTCTGCTACCTTTCACTATTGAGGCACAACCAGATAGAAGAGTTACTGTTAAAACTAGAGATATTATTTTTTTCATATGATTAAACTTCCTTTTTTCTTCAATTGCAATTAAAAAAAACCACCTTTCAAAAGGTGGTCAGGGAGTTCAACAATCATATAGTCTTAAATGATTCCCTTAATCTTTAGTTCCATATTTTTTTTAGAGATAGAAATATGGTTCCTGGACATACATTAAAGGCTCCCCAACCATATTTCTATGAATTGGGGATATATTATTGTTACCTATGACAGGTAGATAACAATTGATGATGTTATATCCTAACACCAAAGACTATAAGAGCTGTTGAAAGCCCATACCACAAAGGTATTAAATACAAGTTTTGGCTTGTATCTGTATGTTAAGTTAAACCAAAATATAAAAAAAAGAAAGCAAAAAACTCTCATTTTCTATTATTTTTGATTTACTGGGTTTATTTCTTTTTATAAATGATTAATTAAAATGCTACAAAATGTTTTTTTATTGCAGTTTTGTAATCTATCGAAAAACAGTATTTGTTTGAAGCGATGTTTCATTAATATTATGATTTGTAAATATTAAATTGAAACATGATATTCTTTATAGTTCAACTTATTGTCATCAAGGTCTAAAAGTTATCTTTACCCATAAAATGACATAACGTCACATATTCATCACTTGACATCGATCTTCTTATAATTAGGTTATTCTTATATAAAATATTGTTTTTTAACCCGTGGATACAATCGTTTTATTTTGTATAGATTTTATTACTTTTATTAAATTTGGATATCCACGGGTTGTTTATGGAGTAATGAGATATAACTTTTGCAAAATTCAGCAGAAGTTAAACATAATAATACCTATTTACAATGTGTTATAACCATTCAGAGGAATCTGATGTAATTGTATTGTCGTGTATTTTGGGATTTGTAAACGGTTAAACTTCCATTATAATATTTTTTTATAATTTAGTTTCTTTGAGGATTAAGATTAAATAAGTCTTCAGAAAAAATCATATGGTCACTATCAAATTTACCATTCCAATATATTTTAATTTCTTTCATACAATAATAAGTAACATTTAATAATTTTTGTTCAATTGGTTTTAAATTCATGCAATATGACGGTAAGTTTTCTCTCATCATTGCTTGAAAAATAGCATCTTGGAGTTCTTGTTCACTAAATCTTCCTCGATTAAATAATATATGAAAATGCCAGTCCGAACTTATTCCATTTTCAGCAAATGCAATAAACCGAAGATGGTGATGCTCCCAATTGTTCATCAAACTCTTTTCAAATGCTTTCATAATGTTTCTTAAATGACTAATTGAGTTATATAAATCTTTAGTCTTCTTGTTTTCTGGTAGTTGTACGGTTAAAAAATGAGTCGGTTTATATTCTTTAGCAATCCATTTATTTAATCTTTTTTTTATCGTGGAAGAATTTGTTGCTTTTTTTCCATGAGACACAGATTTTATGATATTGTCCATTTTTTGACTGTAGGAATCAGTATTTTTATTTGGTATAGGTTCGATTGCTTTTATATCATTTTGCAGTTCATGGGTTGTTTTAGGCTTGTTTATGCTCGTGTTTTGGTTAAGATTTCCATTATTAGCACATCTGGAGATATAAAAGAGTATATTAACTATTTTCTGTATATGGTTTATTTTATTTTGCTTGAGTTTTCCATTATAAATACTCTTAAATTTATTATAAAAACCATTTAATAAAGAAGAATTAACCAAATAATCCTTAAAAGAAATACCATATTCAACAAGAAAAGGACTCAATTTTACTTTATCAATAACAGAAATTAATCCATATCTTCTTATAATACCTAAGACATATACATAATCATCAATACATCTTGTTGCATGACTTATTGACAATTTTAACATCTTGTTTTCTGTCATTATCTCTTGCAACCATACTCTTTCATATTTGTATTTATTCATTTTTATTATCCAATTAGTATTTATTTCTTTATTTAAGTTATTAATTTTATTTATTTTTTTAATAATAATTAAGTTATTTTTTGATATAAAAATAACAAAGGCCGCCTGAATAAAAGCTTCCTCGTATCCCGAACTGATGAAACAGTTATACCAAGATTATGGTGGATTTTGGTAATCGGTTTATAATGATACATTTAAATAGAATTGTTTTTTTCACAAAATCTAATGATAAAATTTCTTAAAGATAAAAATTTTTTGGTTTTACATTTTTGTTTTCCATGACATTATACATATAAAATCACATAAAAATAATGAGTTAACTTCATTCCAAATAAGAATTAGGTTGTTGGATTATTTTATAAAAAAAGTTATTGTCGTTAACGTCACAAACTTTAAAACCGAGCAAGGAGGTAGCAGAAACCACCTCCTTATTTCAAAATGCTATCTAAGCAACGTTAGCTTCCGATAACTGATTGTCGTTGATTGGTATCGGTAAGGTACTAAACAAGGCATTTACGTGCAAACAGCAAAAGTGTTGACCAATTGCTTTGCGAAGATTGTTTTCTTCTGTTTCATTTAACATACCATTTTCTTCTCTTTTAAGATGTAGTTTATCGAAGAAATCATCTGGACAATCCATGATTCTTAATAATTCTCGGAGCGAAAAAACACGGCAATCTGTATATTCTTGTGTAGAAGGATTATATCTTCCAGGATGAAGTGAACATAAATCACTGATTCTACCATTTCCAGTTGTTATAGTTGGACACTGATTTTGCCAGTTTGTACGAGTAAAACCCTTATTATAATTACCATTGCTATATTCACCATTATCTCTCAAAGGTTGGTAATCAGCATCATTATCCCATGCACTACAACCGGTAGGAGTATGTTTCAAAAAGTTAATAACACATTCAGGCAATTCTCGAGCATAATGCCAAGAATCATTTGGGTCGACAGCTCCATTATCTAAACTGCTTAAGTCACCAATGACTTCCCATAGCATTTTTCTGACAGCATGCTTTTTAGGAAATTTCCAAGGTTCTGAGCTTACATCTTTGCGACAACCAAGGATTATTAAGCGAGATCTGTCTTCAACACAACTGTAATCTGCCGCTGTATAGATACCAAAATTAAGATGATATTCCTCTCCTAAAGTATCTCGCAAATATTGTCCAATACAGCGAATATTTCCATCTTTATCCTTGAGAACATCATGTGCAATTTTAGGACGAGCATTTACAAATCCAGGTACATTCTCAATGATGAAATATTTGGGTTTAGCCTTGAGTATAAATTCTGCAGTGTAATAAAACTGCTTAGCTTCGGGCACATTACCTTTATTAGAAGAATTGTTAAGATTAGAAAATGGTTCGCAACAACAACTAGCCATAACAATTTCGCATCCTTGCTTTTTATGCCATTCTAACGTGTCATTAAATTTATCTGGATCCGTAAAATCGCCTTGCACCATATGACAGTCTGGATATAAAAGTTCGTGCCATAGAGCTCTTGTTTTATCCCATTCTGCAGCTACACGACAAAATAGATTTAATTCATGTACTCTTGCTAATCCAAGTGAAATATTTGAAAACAAAGTTGTTATATATATCGGATCCTTAAGAAGAAGAGTTTTTATCTCTGTTTCTTCAATATAATCAAGTTCAAATTTTGTATATTTATTGTGATGATTGCTTGGATTTTGGCCTGATTTAAGTTTTGCAGATTCTGATAAGGCTAGAGCTCGGGTTGGAATATCATTTCTCCGAAGTGCAAGTTCAATTGCATTTTTAACCCCCTCAAAAGAAAGATGCTGAAAATCGCGAGATAAACGGGGAGAAAGTCCGTAATCTTCCTGAATAATTTGGGTTTTAGTTCTTTCTTCACCGGATTTACGTCCTTCAGATTTGTCATTGGTTCCGTTCATTTTACGAAGTCTTTGTAATTCTTCTCCAATGAAACATTCAAGGATTAATACATATGAGGCTCTTGCTTGCAAAATAGCTTTCTTCTTTTTATACATAGTTATGCTTAAGGGAGCATTATTAAGTTCCTCTACTTTATCATCAACCCATTTTCGAATGGTATGGATTTTATCGTGCAACTTTTGACCTCTTAAGGTGTCAGATGGAAATAAATTATCATTTTTAGCAGCATCTATTATTTCTATCAATGCTTCCGGTGAAATATTTCTATTCTTGATAATATCATTTATAGTTAACGATGATGAGAATGAGGACGCAGCGTTGTTATCGGCAGTTGTCATTTCTTCATCTATTAAAGAAGTGTTTTCTCCTTTCGGAGGGGGACAATCCCCCTCCACATTATTATCATTAATGTTTGAAGTAACAATGTTTTGTACTTCGGTTTCATTCATAATGGTAGAAGCCTTAACTTCATCCATCATATCAAAATGTTCTACCTTTGTTTCTAAGTTGTTAATAAACATTTTTTTTATTCCAATCCCGGGGCGGTCAATAGATTGAATTAGAGTATGTCCAATCTTAATCTAAAGACTGCAACCCGCTGGTACCCGACCAGATTTTTTTATAAATTCCGTAAAATACGGGAGTTAATTGCCCGAAAATTGAAAAAAACGTTTACTTTTATAAAATTTGCATTATAATGCAAACGGTAAATTATTGTAATCGCTTTTCAAATTCGGCGATACTTTTATCAAGGGACACACATGTGTGATATGTGTGTCTTTTTTTGTGTGATAAAAGCAAATTATTTATGATACTTATTTCATTTGGAAACTTCCCTCCTTAATTGTTAATTGTTTTTAATATAATCTTATATAAAACATAATTAGGTTTAATGCAAGTGTTTTTTTAATAAAAATTAAATATTTTTTAATACGAATTATTTTTAATATTAAAAATAATTTAAATGTTAAATGAAAGATTGACAATGAAAATCAATAATATTATAATCAAATTAAATATAAATTTAAGTGCGAGGTAAAAATGACAAATATCTTCGAAACGACTAAAGAAATACAAAAAAAATTAAATGTAAAAATGAAATCCGAACGTAATATGACGGAAGAAATTTTAGAAATTTTTCGAATCGCGGAAGAAAAGTACGGAAAAACGGAACTAACAGTCGATGAAATTACAATCGCTTATTACAATATGTTTACAGAGGCTAAAGGAGCTCCGATCCGCGATAAAAAAGCCATTAGTATGAAATTGTTTTTAATGAAGGGTGGAACTGAAGATAACGGTATTCTTGAAACAACCAGCAAAGGAGTATACCGCTTGAGAAAACACGCTAAAGAGGCTTAATAACAAATAGAAAATACAAGAAAGAACCTTAGTTTTTTTTATTCCGTTTGGTTAATTTAAAATTTTTTAAGTTTACATCAGATATATTGGATATCTAAAGAAGTATCTTAAGCCTCGCACGTAAAGGCCTTGATTAAAATTCGCTTAACAAAAAAATTAATCTTATCCAGTACGGTTCGACATGGCTGTATGGTATCCATGTAGGGTGTAAGTGTCGGGTATCCTTTATGGCGGTGGAGCTATCCCGCGATGATGACGCTAGCCCAATATTAAATAAAGAGACAAAGACGGTTAAATCCTTGCCTCCCCAGTCATTTAACTAGTATGATTGATGAACTCCAAAGTTATATTGTCGTGTTATTTACAAAATCGGAGCGGTAAAAACTCAACCTGTGCGTAAGTTTAAGATAAAAAAGAATTCGTCGTTGATGTCACAAACTTTGATATAATCATTATTTAGTATCCCAAACCTAATGAGATATAAATTTTATTAACATATTGAAAAACAAAGAATGTTATAAAAAGTTGTCCGAAGATGATTGGAATTTAGGTAGATAACAAGATAAATTTTCGGACAATGTTAAATGCTTGAAAATAAAAGAAAAAGTCGCCAAAATGACGACTTTGCAAAATGTGGCTGGGGTGGCTGGATTCGAACCAACGAATGTCGGCACCAAAAGCCGATGCCTTACCACTTGGCGACACCCCAATATGTTCCGGCCGGTAAGCTGCCGGGTAGATCGATAACGTCTGCAGGCTTATATTTATGCTAAAATTTTTATTATTGCAAGACTTTTTTCTTTGCCTTTGCAAAAAAGGTTTTCACTTTTATTTCAGCAGCTGTTTTTTCTTTTCTTCGCGAGCCTTGAGAATGTCGAGGTCTCTTTCCGTGGCGATCCTGTCCAGAATGGTTTTAACCACCTGATCCAATTCGTGATTTTCCCGATAATCGGCGTGCAGGGCAAAGTTGACACGGTTGTCAACCAGCAGCCGCAGAGCTTTTTGTTTGCTGGTTGCGCTTTGGTCATATACGGCAATGGCGTTGCCGCCGCGCTCTTTTGTCAGTTTCATTGACGGGATGTCGGTCATTCCGTCGCCGAAATAAATCATCCGTTTGAACGGAATGGGGCGCTCTTCATCGGGTGTAAATTCATTTACTGCAACGTCATCGTTTTTGCCCAGACCTTTGTTGATTTTTGAGAGATATTGGGTTTTGATGCTGTAATTGATGACCCGTGCCGGCCAAACCGGAGTGCCGTCAGCACCGAAGGCATAAGAACAGGCAAAAATATCTTTGAAATACTTGCTGACTTCGGTTCCGGCCATAATCTCTTCGTAGCCTGATGATATGATGTAATGTTCGATTTCCAAATCAAGCGAAGCGCCGAAACGGTTAATCCGCTCAAACCATTCCAGAACGCCGGGAAAATAAATCACGCCTTTCCCGCATTCCTTCAGATTTTCTTTCGTCAGGCGAATGCCCATTTCTTTGGCTGTTTTCATAAAATAATACATACTGCCGGTCACTTGGTCGGCGCCGTTTTCACGCGACCATTGGTTGGCCTTGGCCCAGAACTCGTCCGGCGTCATCCCGAATTGCGGAATCAGGCAAAAGTCCTGCATATACTGAGTGCTCAGGGTTTCATCAAAGTCATAAATCAGAGCGACTTTAGTCTTATTATTTTGCATTTTTGATTATCTCCGCTTGCTTTTTGGAATTTATTATTATACAAGTAAGAAGTTAATTTTTTACTAGTTTTAAAAAGAGGAAATTTCGAAATGGTTGCAAAGACAATGGACCAGCTGGTCTCCTTATGTAAACGCCGTGGCTTTATTTTTCAGAATGCCGATATCTACGGCGGCATGCAGGGGGTTTATGACTATGGTCCGTTAGGCGTAGAATTGAAGAACAACCTGAAAGCGGCCTGGTGGCGGGCAATGGTCTATGAACGTGATGATATCGAAGGACTGGATGCCGCTATTTTGACTAACCGCAAGGTTTTGCATTATTCCGGCCATGAAGACACTTTCTCTGACCCGATGACCGACTGCCGCAAATGCAAAGGGCGTTTCCGCGCTGACCACATTAAAGACGGAAAGTGCCCGAATTGCGGCTCGACAGATTTGACCGAACCCCGTCCGTTTAACCTGATGTTCAAGACGACGGTCGGCCCGGTTGATAATGCGGAAAATCTGGCTTATCTGCGTCCGGAAACCGCACAGGCAATTTTTACCCAATTTAAAAACGTGGTTGATTCCACCTCGCGCAAGCTGCCGTTCGGCATTGCTCAAATCGGCAAATCTTTCCGCAATGAAATCACACCGCGCAACTTTATCTTCCGCGTCAGGGAGTTTGAACAGGCCGAGCTGGAATATTTTGTTATGCCCGGCGAAGACGAAAAATGGCATGAAATGTGGAAAGAAGCCCGGATCAAATGGTGGGAAGAGCAGGGACTGCCGCGCGAGCACATTAATATTTATACCACGCCGAAAGAAGATTTGGCTCACTATGCCAAAGCCTGCTATGACATTGAATATCAGTTCCCTCACGGTATGGAAGAACTGGAAGGCATAGCCAACCGCACCGATTATGACCTCGGCAACCATACCAAAGGGCAGGATGAATTAAATCTGACCTCGCACTGTCATCCCAACAGTGAATCTACCACCAAGTTGTGCATTCGTGATGATGACAGCAATTCCTGGGTCGTTCCTTTTGTGATTGAACCTTCGATGGGGGTTGATCGCGGCGTTTTGGCTGTTTTGACCGAAGCTTATGAAGAGGAAGATCTCGGCAATAACAACAGCCGTATTGTTTTGAAACTGAAGAAACATCTTGCGCCGATAAAGGTCGCGGTTATTCCGTTGAAAAAGAATAACGAGCAGATAATGGCCAAATGCCATGAAATCAAACAAAATCTGCTTAAACTGGGGATTGGGCGCGTTGCGTTGGAAAATACCGGAAATATCGGCAAAGCCTACCGTCGCCACGATGAAGTCGGTACCCCGCTGTGCCTGACGGTCGATTTTGAAACCATTGAAAACCAACCGGAATCCGTAACCGTCCGCGATCGTGACACAATGGAACAGCATCGCGTTAATATTGCAGATCTGCCGGCTTATTTGCGGGAATATTTTCTGAGTTAAAAAAAGCTCCCTTTGGGGAGCTTTTTTTTAACTGCCGTAATAAGGAACGAAAGTAGCATGTACGTCATCTGCATCTATAGTTATCCTGTCACCCTCTGAGACATTGAAATAGAAAAAGGACCGTTGTGTTACGTCACCGGTTAACGAACCGATTTTTTTGCCGTTGATGATGATAAAAGCGCCATAATTTCTAATGTCATGAGCATGTCCGATAACAATTCCGTTTTGATAAGCCGGCCAATCCTGTTTTCCCGGAATATCTGATGCCCAAGCCCAATTTAATTTAAATTGATAAAATGTATCAGCTTTTTTAGTGCAGTTAAAATAGGAGGTGTTAAAAGGGCACTTGAGGGCAGGGCTGAGACAGTCAGAGGTGCTTCCGGTATAAGTATATCCCAAATCAGAGCACGAAGGCTGAGCGCCGCAGGTCTGGGCATAAGCGTTGCCGACAATCACCGAGGTTAAAATGCTCCCCGCCAGTAAAATTGATAGTTTCATCTTCTTTCTCCT
>ERZ836760.1489-NODE-1489-length-24648-cov-5.862278_pt1 | contig 24648 bp, 22 predicted proteins | sample MGYA00519941_ERZ836760 | MGnify/ENA primary metagenome ERZ836760 (study PRJEB31850, sample SAMEA3708807) | human gut metagenome | biome: human gut; feature: human-associated habitat; material: faeces | place: China | collected 2014 ... | reverse complement strand
AATTGACACTATTTACATAAAATGATATAATTTAAAAAAGTATTTTTATACTTTAGTATATTTAAATATTGAGATTTTAATCTCATGTATAATTAGGAGGATTTTATATGTTTTATTCAGATGTAATTTTACCAACTTTAAACTCTAGTATTGTAACTTCAATTGAAACTTCAGAAGTTACTGAAAATATCTCTTTAGATTATCTAGTTCTTCGGATAACCATATCTATGAAAACATTTATTGTACGTAGAAAAATCAATTTTACTACCCGAAAGAGTAAAAAACTTTTGTCAAAAAAACTAATTAATAAAGAAACTAAAAATTTAAACTTAAAATTATCTAAAATTTCTTTAGATAAACTTTCTGATTTTAGAAACAAAAAAGTACCTTCTTTTGTTCTAAAACTGGATGGAAGTCTATATCATACTGTAATTCCAGATAATATAAGTTTCTTTTCTTCTAGGCTTCTTGGTTGCCATCAATGTTCATACTTAAATAGTGTTTGCTCTAGACTCTCTGATACTAGTGACATCAATGGAGGATGTGAAAAAGTAAGAAATTTTTCGCAATATATAGAAAATTACCCATGGATATTAACAGGGTATGAAACTTTTAACACAACTTATAATTCACTTAGAGTTGTAAATTGTTTACATTATGAAGATGATTCATCTGTAAATTTTGATTAATATAATATGTCAAATAAAGCCTTACATATATATTTTTCAATATCATATATGTTTAATGTCCTATATTTCTGAGGCTTAATCATCTTTCTAATTCATTTTAAAAGCAAAGTAAAATTCGCAACTGAGATTTTACTTTGCTTTTTTTATTTTATAATATAAATTTTCTTTTAACTTTGAACATATATAAAACTTTCTCTACCTAGCAAGAAAAAATTAGTTTTAAAATAATATCTTATTTTAAGCTTTTTACTAGTAAATTTCCCAAAATGAAGCATAAAATAGATATTATAAGTTCGTTTATATTGTTAATTGTAGGTAATAAAATAAATATAGACCCTATTGAAAAACCTATTATACAATAAAAAGTTTTTGTATAATGAGTATCTAATAATGTCTTTGTTATCTTCATTACAACTATACTTCCTATTATTACTCCTATTCCTAATGGTACTAATACTGGAAAATATATATTTGCTACTGACTGCAAATATAGTGGATATATTCCAAGTAACATTAATATTATTGTACTACTAACTCCTGGAACTACTATTCCTAATGACATTATTATTCCACATATTATTATATATATATAACTTACATTTTTTAGTTCTGAAATATTTAATCTGTTTTCTAGAATAACTGTTATAATTCCTATAATCATTGCTACTATCATATATATAATATTTTTTCTATTATATTTTTCTTTTTTATTTGCTTCTTTTATTAACTCTGGAATTGTTCCTATTATTAATCCTATAAAAATTGATTTAGTTTGTATTGGAAATTGATAAAAAAAATAATTTAATAAATTACTAAATAATACTATTCCTATTATTCCTCCAAAAACAATTGGAAATAAATATTTCACATTATTTTTTATATCCTTAAAAAAATTTAAAACTGAATCTAATAATTTTTCATAGATCCCCATAATCACACATAGTACACCACTACTAATTCCTGGTAAAATTGCTCCTGCCCCAATTACTATTCCTTTAAATATATTTAAAATCACAATTTCCTCCTATTATTTATTTTTTTGTTCATGGAATATTTTTTAACTTTTTTCTTTATAAGTTATTAATATATATAATCAAAAAAACTTTATTTAATCCATTTCTTATTAATTGTATGACTTTATTTTTAAATTAATCACTATATAGCTCCATTAACTTTTTAAAAATCCTCTTATTATCTGCACTTTCCTTCATTTATGCAATTTATAATTCTAATCTAATAAATTACTATAATATATAATTTTTTATTCATATAAATATGTTGAAATTTGTCCTAATATTTATTTTTTTAGTCCATGCACTTTTATCTTTTTACTACATATAATGTCTTTGGATAAGTAAATTCAATATATTAAGTTTTAGTGGAGGTGCATTATGTTTTCGGCACTTTGTATTGCAGGTATTTTAAGTTTTTGGGAATTTTTAGGCTCTGCTGTTTTTTTGGTAGGTTATATTTCTAATAATAGTTTATTTCCAGAACCTTTAACTTCTGAAGAAGAAAGTTTATACTTAGAACAAATGAAACAAGGAAATGATGAAGCACGAAATATTCTAATAGAACATAATCTAAGATTAGTTGCCCATATTTCAAAAAAGTACTCTACTTCTAACGTTGAACAAGATGATTTAATTTCTATTGGAACTATTGGTTTAATAAAGGGAATAAATAGTTTTAATTCTGATAAAGGCTCTAGGCTTTCTACATATGTTTCTAGATGTATTGATAATGAAATATTAATGCATTTACGAGCAACAAAAAAATTAGGTGCAGAAGTATATTTAAATGAACCTATTGGAAAAGATAAAGATGACAATGTTGTTACTTTACAAGAAGTTCTTGAAAATAACGAAAGACCTATAGAAGATGAAGTTGATATAAAAATGAAAATTAAATTACTTTACGATAAAATGAAATCTATTTTAAAAGATAGAGAAAAAACAATTCTAGAATTAAGATTTGGGTTAGGTGGTCATAAACCAAAAACCCAACATGAAATTGCTCATATGCTAGGAATTTCTCGTTCATATGTTTCTCGAATTGAAACTAAAGCAATTGGAAAACTATCAAAAGAATTTAAAGAATAAAACCTAATCTTTCTTATAGTAGAGTAGCTTGAAATAGTTGTAAAAGCTATTATATAGTAACACAAAAGCAGTAAAATTTACTATTTTTATTGCTTTTTCCCTATTTTTAATATAAAATGTAATTGCAAAATTAACAAAAGAGGCGTGATTTATGGATAAAAAAAATATTAAAAGCAAAAAAAATCAAAAATCAAAAAATATAAATAATAAAAAGTCAAAAAACACAAAGACTGATATTAGAATTAAAAAAACAAAAAATAAAATCAATAACAATCAATTTAATTCTAGCCCAAAATCTTATAATGATACTGCTAGTGATACAATTAATAGTAACATTAATTCAAAACAAGAAACTCATTATAACAATATTATCAACTTAAATAAAGATTTTAACAGTAAAAATCTAATTTGTACAAAAAAACTACAATATATTTTTTTAGGTGTTTTAATTATATTTATACTTTTATTAGTTAGATTAGGTTACTTACAATTTATTGATAGCGACCACTTAAAAGAGTTAGCATATCAGCAGCAAGCTATAAATCAAATACTTAGTCCTAAAAGAGGAAACATTTATGATTCAACAGGTAAAGCTCTAGCAATAAGTGCACAAGTTGACACTATAACAATAAATCCTGCTAAAATTTCTGGAAAAAGTGATGAAGAAACTAAAGCAAAAAAAGAGCTTGTTGCCAAAGGTCTTTCTGATCTCTTTGATTTAAATTATGATGAAACTTTAGAAAAAGTTAATAGTAAATCCTCTGTTGAAACTATTGCAAAAAAAGTAGAAAAAGATACAGTTGAAGAATTAAAAACTTGGATGAAAGATAATAAAATCTCAGTTGGTATTAATATAGATGAAGATACCAAAAGATATTATCCTTACAACAATTTGGCATCTAGTGTAATTGGTTTTTGTGGTGCTGATAATCAAGGTTTAAGTGGAATTGAAGCTAAATGGGATAATATTTTGAAAGGAACTCCTGGAAAAATAGTAAGTTATAAAGCTAGTGACCAAAATGAAATTCCAAACACTGAAGAAACTTACATTTCTGCAGAAAATGGAAGTGATATTACTCTTACTATTGACTTAAATATTCAGTCTATTGTTGAAAAATATCTTAAGCAAGCTGTTGAAAAGTATAATTGTGCAAATGGTGGAAATGTAATCGTTATGGATCCTAAAAGTGGAAATATTCTTGGAATGGCTAATTATCCTGATTATGATTTAAATTCCCCATATACTCCAAATACAGTTCTTGCTAAAACTTATGATTCATTAAGTGATGAAGAAAAAAATGAATCTTTATATCGTATGTGGGCAAATAAATCTGTTTCTGATAGTTATGAGCCTGGATCTACATTTAAAATTATAACTTCTAGTGTCGCTCTTGAAGAAAATATAACAACTCCTAATAAACCTAATGATTTCTATTGTCAAGGTTATGAAGTAGTTGAAGATAGAACTATTAAATGTTGGAGAAAATATGACCCACATGGTTCACAGACTTTAACTCAGGCTCTAGAAAATTCTTGTAACCCTGCATTTATGCAATTAGCTTCAAGAATAGGTGCTCCTACTTTATATAAATATTACCAAGCTTTTGGTTTATTTGATTCTACTAACTCTGGATTATATGGTGAACAAACTAGTATATTTCATGACTTAGAAAAAGTAGGACCTGTTGAACTTGCGACTTATTCTTTTGGACAAAGATTCCAAGTAACGCCTTTACAACTAATTACAGCTATTTCTAGTATCGCTAATGATGGTGTTCTTATGAAACCTAATATTGTAAAATCAATAAAAAATACTGATACTGGTGCAATCACAAATACTGAACCAACTGAAGTTAGACAAGTACTTTCAAAAAGCACAACTGATAAAGTAAAATCTATGATGGAATCTGTTGTACTGCATGGAACAGGAAAAAATGTTGCTGTTTCAGGATATTCTATTGGTGGAAAATCTGGTACTTCTGAGCCTGTTGAAGGAAATGAGGATAGTGGTTATGTATCATCTTTTGTAGCAATTTCACCTATTGAAGATACACAAGTAGTTGTTTTATTAACTTTATATAATCCTCAAAATAAAAAATACGGATATCAAGGTGGTTCTGTTGCTGCTCCAGTGGTTTCTCAAATGTTATCAGAAATACTTCCTTATATGGGTGTTCCTTCTGATAATACTAATACTGATAATAGTTCTCAAAATTTAATTACAGTTCCAGATATAACTAATAAAACTATTACAGAAGCTAAAAAGATTTTAACTAATGCAGGATTTACTTGTAAGATTTCCTCTTCTGGTGATGAAAATTCTACTTTAGTAACAAATCAAACTCCAAAACCAGGAGTTAGCTTACAAAAAAATTCAATAATTATGTTATATGGTGAAGGTCATACTGTTGAAAACTCAGTTAGTGTTCCTGACTTATCTGGAATGACTGTTTCACAAGCCACAAGTATATTAAGGTCTAAAAATCTAAATATTAGTTATTATGGCTCTGGAATAATTACTACACAAGATTATGCTGTTAATGAATTAGTCCCTGAAGGAACTGTTATAAACGTTAACTTAAAACCTGTACTTACTGATGCTCATTAATTTGACAGGTTTTATAAAAACTAAAAATGGTTGAATTATGATTTTAAACTTAGAACTACTAAAAATTTTAATAACAAAAGTACTCTCTCCAATATCACTATAAAAAACTTGAATTAATAGTATAGCAATTTAATTTACTATATAAATCATTAAAATTATTGTATTAAGATTATCAAATAAAAATTGAATTAAACTTTATACACTTTATCTTAGGAATGGACTTTGATTGAAAAATTGTTCATTCCTTTATTATATTTTATTCCTATAAATAAAATATTTTCTTTACTAACTTCTTTTGTTAATTTCTTTTGTTTACTTATAAGATATTTATTAAATTCAGTAAAATATACCAATGCTCCATATTTTAATATATTCGTTTTATTACTTTCTATTGTTAATAAAAAGGTATCTGTAAATATTTCCTCATTTATCTTTTGAATATTTATTTTATTCTTTACAATTTTTTCATTTAAACCTATATTTATTTCTTTTTTTAATTCTCCTTCATAAATTAAAATCCAATAGTAACTCATTGTTTTTTCCAATTGACTTTCGTTTATTATTTTCAAATATATTTCTATTTCAACATAATCATATATTTTAGCTCTTAACTTTAAAATTAAAAATATTTCATCTTTTATTATTTTTGGACATTTAACAAGTTCTATTGAATCTATTTTCTCTATTTCTATTTTGGTTATATCTGATATTATACTAACAAAATCATCTTCATTATCATATATTAATTTTCTTAATTTATCTATATTTTGATTTTGGAGGTGATTCATTATTCAATCACCTCCTCATCCCAATATTTAATTAATAATTTATCAAGCATAGCTATTTTTTCATAATTTTCTATGGCATATTTTATATTTTCTCCCTTAAAATAACTTATCCATGCTTCTTTTTTGCTCATTTTGCTTTCTTCTTTTGCTTTAAACTTAGGTAATTCTATTGAAACTAGTTCTATTAAATCCAATTCTGATTTATCATTATTTTCGTCAATAATAATCTTATTAAAATATGTATTCTTTTTAGAGTAATAAAAATCTAGTAAATTTATTGTAATTGTTTTAGCTATTTTTCTATTCTCGTATAAGACTTGATTTAAATGAATTTGTGCATAATATAGTAACATCTTTGTTGATATGTGCTCTCCATCAATGAATTGCACTCCTATATTCATTTCTTCATCTTCATTTGTTTTTATTCTTACATCTGCTATTCCAAAATTTTCTTCTGCTGGTAATTTCTTTTTTATTTTTTCTAAATATGGATTTAAAGATATTTCTTTTATTTCTATTTCTAATATACTTTCTATAAAATCTTTTAATATTTCTACTCCTTGTTTAGAGTTTAATACTCTATGAAGTACATAATTACTTTTTGATATAAATTTTCTATTCATAGTTTTATTTTAGTGCACTAAATATAAACCTCCTTTTTTGATATCTATTTACTAAATGATGGGGAATATAACTTTTGGATGAAAATAAAGTTATACTGATAGAAATTTCTATTGATTTAAATTATATAATTTACTCAAAGTATAGTCTCAAAAAAAGCTATTGTCAATATGTTTTTATAATATTTCTTGACTTTTCATCGCACAATTCGACAAAATCAGAAGCTATCTATGGTTGTTTTACCTCTGAGTTATAAGAAAAGTAGCGAAGCTACATAAGCAAAGCTGAGGGGCTTTTTAAAGGTCACTTTTGCTTGTTGTATACAGAAAAATCCTATATAGGGTCAAGATAAAAGTTGATTTTCTCTATACAATAATAAAAAGACTATTCTATAATAACTACTTTATAGAATAATCTTTTATATCTTCTTTTTCTGTGTATATTTGCTACTTTTCTTACTTTGAAGCTATATAATAACCTACTCCTCTTTTTGTTATTAGTATTTTTGGTGTTGATGTATCTTTTTCAATTTTTTCTCTAATTCTTCTTACTGTAACATCAACAGTCCTTATATCTCCATAATATTCATATCCCCATACTTTTTCAAGCAATGTTTCTCTTGTAACTACTTGACCTGGTTGCATAGCTAAAAATTTTATTACTTCAAATTCTCTTACTGTTAAATCAATAATTTCTCCTCTTACTTTTACTTCAAATTTATCTAAGTCTAATGACAAATCATTCACTACTATTTTATTATCTTTTTTCTTACTGATTATATATTCATTTTCAGTATTTCTAGAATTTGTATTAACTTCAACTTTTCTTAAATTAGCTTTAACTCTAGCAATTAGCTCTCTTATACTAAATGGCTTTGTTATATAATCATCTGCACCTAATTCTAATCCTAAAATTTTGTCAATTTCTTCATCTTTGGCTGTAAGCATTAATATTGGAACATTCATTGAATTTTTTATTCTTTTACATACAGATAATCCATCTAATTTTGGTAACATTATATCTAATAATACTAAATCAGGATGTTCGCTTATTGCCATTTCAACTGCAGTTATTCCATCTCCTGCTTCTATTACCCTATATCCCTCTTTTATTAAATTATGAGATAATATGTCTCTTATTGGTTCTTCATCATCAACTATCAAAATTGTCTTTTGATTTCTTTCAAATTCTTCTTCCACAAAAACTCCGCCCTTCCTTTTTAGCTTTATTTTCATATATATTTATATCACAATTAGTTTGAATATACAAGTGCTTTTCATTTTTTTATATACAACAAGTAATAGCAAGACTAAAATTAGTTTTCCAAGTACATTTATATATTATCTATATCACTTCATAATTTAATAATTCTACATCATTTGATAATAAATCACTTGAATTACTCATATTTTGAGCTAAATCTGTTGATAAGTATTTTTTATTGTCATCTGGAAATACTATAACTACTTCTTTTTTTATTCTTTCTTCTAATTTTATAGCACCAATTAAATTTGCACCAGAAGAAATTCCTACTCCTAATCCTAATTCTTTTGATAATTTTCTTGACATATTAATTGCATCTTCATCATTAATTAAAAATACATCATCAATTAATTTTTTGTCATATAACTCAGGGACAAAATCATCTCCTATTCCCTCAATTTTATGCTGACCCATTATTTTTCCTCCAGATATTATAGGCATTTTTTCTGGTTCTAATGCACATATTTTTATATCATCCAAGTGTTCTTTTAACCTTTTTCCTATTCCGATTAGAGTTCCTCCTGTCCCTACTCCTGAAATAAATCCTCCTATTTTACTTGGTAATTGTTCTATAATCTCTTTTCCTGTTGTTTCATAATGTGCCAATATATTATCTTTATTTTCAAATTGTTTTGTTAAAAATCCATTTATTTCTTGAGATAAATTATTAGCTTCTTTTATACACCTTAGAAATCCTCCTTCTTCTTTTGATATTAGTTTTACTTTTGTCCCATACAGTTTCATTAGTTTAATTCTTTCTTCACTTGCCCAGTCTGGCATAAAAATATATACTGGATGATTATAATATGCTCCTAAGGCTGATAATGAAATTCCTGTATTCCCACTTGTTGCTTCAATTATTGGCATTTTTTCTTTTAATATCCCTTCCCTTTTTGCATTTACTATAATATAATTTGCCACTCTATCTTTTATACTTCCAGTTAAATTATATGATTCTAATTTACAATATACTATTCCTATTTTTTCTTTATATTTATACTCTAGTTTTATCATTGGAGTATTTCCTATTAAACTTTTATTATACATATTTATTTTCCCTTTCTTTTTAGATAATTTAGAATAAATACACTATACATTGCAATTAAAATTTTTTCTTTTTCTAAAATTTTTCTAATATAGAATTGCTACTTTTTTGCAAATATCTTATTATATATTTTTCTTACTTTATTTTATATTATGCCTATTTATTTTTTATGCTACAAAATAACTTATTCTCTATTATTGAATCATTTTTCTAATAAATTTAATATTAAAAATTTAAAAACTTTTCTATAATTAGAAAAGTTTCAAACTACCTACTTAAAGTTAAAGATGATTTTTGTCTCCGACCCCAAAATCACGACCCCAAAATCACAAAATCATCTCCAACTTCAAAATTATTATGCTTTTTTTCTTCTTATTATCCAATCTTTTTGACATTCTATTGGTAATTCTATTAATACTTGTTGTCCTTTAACTCCTGGACTAATTGCTTCAATTTCTTCTTCTGTTTCTATATCCCATAATTTATTAATTTTAAATTCAACTGGTTCTAGTTGATATGGAATCAATATTTCTAAGATATCTCCTATATTTAATTTATTTTTTATTTCTATTATTGATTTATCTTTTTTATATTCAACAACTTTTGCTCCAAATTCATATTGTTCATTATATTGTCTACCACCATATTCTTGAATATCTTTATTGTTCCTATCATTAAAATAAAATGTTGTTAAGCCTCTTGTTTTTACTTTTTCTATTTCTTTTAAATATTTTGTATAATCATAATTTTGTGGGTCTTTTTCATAATCATCTATTGCATTTCTATATGTTCCTATTACACTTGCTAAATAATATTCTGTCTTTAATCTACCTTCAATTTTTAAACTATCTACTCCCATATCAATTATTTCTGGAAGTTCTTTTATTAAGCATAAATCTTTTGATGAAAATATACTTGTTCCATATTCACTTGTTTCTATTGGCATTAATTCTCCTGGATTATTTTTTTCTTCTGCATAAAGATTATATGACCATCTACAACTTTGTGCACAATCCCCTAAATTTGCACTTCTACATGATAAAAAGTCACTTAAAAAACATCTTCCTGAGAATGCAAAACATATTGCTCCATGTATAAAGATTTCAACTTCCATACCTTCTGGCTTATTCTCCATTATGTATTTTAATTGTTCCTTATTCATTTCTCTTGCCATTATCATTCTTTTTGCTCCATTTTTATACCAGAAATTAGCAGAGTGTAAGCTTACTATATTTGCTTGTGTACTAACATTTATAGCAACACTTGGTGCATATTCTTTTAAAACTTCTATCACTCCTCCATCTGCTGCAATTATTCCATCTGGTTTTAATTTTTCTAATTTTTTTGCCATTTCTATTATTTCATCATATTTTTCGTCCCATGCAAAAATATTTAAAGTTACATATACTTTTTTTCCTATACTATGTGCATATTTTATAGTATTTTCTAAATCATCATCTTTCATATCAGCTCTTGTTCTTAATGATAATGATGATGTTCCACAATATATTGCATCTGCACCATATAAAAAAGCTATTTTTGCTTTTTCATATGAACCTGCTGGAGCTAATAATTCTACTTTTTTCATTTTTCAATTCATTCCTTTCTCTCTTTTTCAGATTTTTTAAAATTATGATTTATTCAATTCCTTGAATATTTTTTCAGATAATATTTATGTGGATTTGCCTCCCTTATTATTATAGCTATTAAATTTTGTCGTATTTTACTTACATTTAACTACTAAGATATTATATATTTTTTTACTAATTATGTCAATAAAGCCTTTAAAACTTGCATTTTTTGGTAATTTATGCTATAATTAAATGATAATTTTAAATTATAGGAGTAAATTATGGATAAAAAAATTTCTTTTAAAGATTCTTTATCTGTTCCAATATTTGAAGCTTATAACAAATCAATCTTTAATTTATTAAGATCTAAGTCATATGAAAATTATACTGATGTAGTTCTTTCTACCTTAGGAAAAGAATTAGAAAATTATTTTTCCCCTTCAGATTTTAGATTGAAATATAGATATAAATCTAAAAAAAGTTTTTATGCTAATATTTCAAAAGACTCTTCTAATGAAGATTTGTCATCAGATTTTAATAAATATATAACTTATGATATAATTGGAATGAGATTGGTAATTGAAAAAATACCTGATAATTTTAATATTGATGAAGAATTTATAAAAAAATCAAAAATTAAAATTCAATTTTTAAAAAATAGAGTTTATTCTCTTCAAGGAAATTTGCATACTACAACTGATTCAGTTGCAATAAATAAAATAAATGATAAAATTGAATACATTAATAATAAAATTAAATATTTGACAAAATATATTAACTTTAAAACATTATTAGAAAAAAGATCCTTAATACAAAAAAACATAAATTTTATAGATAAAAAACTAGCAAAATCTTCTAATCCTTCATTAGAACGTGAAAGACAGCAAGCTTTTTTACTATTAGAAAGTTTAAATAATTCTTTAGGTTTAATAGCAGGGCATTTCGCTATTAGTCATATCTTAGAAAATTCAGAAAGTCTTCACAAATTAGGAATTTACTTAGAATCCTCTAGACAAAAATATTTTAATGATCTAAATGGATATAATTCCATACACTTTTGTTTAAAAAGCTCTTTATACCCTTCTTGGGTTGCTGAATTACAAGATAGATCCTCAATTATGGAGTATATTTCAAAATATGGTCCAACTATACATGATAAAATTCCTGGTAAAAAACGAAAATTATATTCCCTACCTTTATCTACTAATACCAGTGATGTTCATAGATATATTTCACATATAAAATATATCTTACCTAAATATACTAAATATGTATATAATGGATATATAAAAAAATATACTAAAAAAGAAAATGTGCAACATTATTATAAAAAATTGTTTTTGGAAAATGCTGAATATTCAAAAACAGCAAATGAAATTCTCTATGATAAACCTACTATGACGTATTTGCCAAGTCTAAATGAGAATTGTTCAAAAAATTCTAAAAAATATGGAGGTAATTATGAAAAATAATAAATTTAAGGAATCTTTACAATTTCCTACAAATATAAAAGACCAACAAGATTTTATTAAGAATTCTTTTAATGATTTAAATGAACAATATATCAATGCTAATAGTTATGAAGTTAAGGAATATATTTCTTATTTGATGTCTGCAATTTATTTAACCTACAAAAATTTATATCCAGATTTATCAATATATATTCCTTTTAGAATAAAAAGTGATGACAGTACAATTAAAAATTATAAAAAAGAGTTTAATAATGAAATCGTTAGCTATGACTCTAACGAAAATATGATAGATTTCTCTGGAATTTCAAAAGATTTCATTGCCGCAACAATAGTTCTTGACCATGTTAAAAACTCTATAAAAACTAAAACAGAATATATTTCAGATAATATCTATGCTTTACGTACACAAAAACAAAATATCTTAAATTTTATAAATGACATTGAAAATAAATTAGATTATGAATTTTTAGATGAAAAGCAATATATGATTTTAAAACAAGAAATATTGAAAAAAATTATAGATTCTACATATCCAGAATTTATAAATGAAAGAACTGTATCATATAGTACTGAGTTAAATGAAATAAGTAGAAGTTTTCAAATAAAAAAGGATACACAAACTTTTTTACCTACTGTTTCTCCTGAACAAATCGAAAATTTAAATCGTCTATTATTAGACTTGCGTTCTAGATCTAGTGATAAACTAGAATATGAAATATTAAGAGAAACTATTCCAACTGTACTAAATTCTCCTTTATTAAAAAACGCATTAAAAATTGATTTTGATTTCGTTAAAGATTCTAAAAAGCCTAATGGCTTTGCTGCACTTTATTACACTATACACACTCCATATGGGCCTATAGAATTGCAATTACAGTCTAACAAGAGATATTATGAAGCTAAAAAAGGCTCTGCTTTTCATAGTGGTATTACAGGAAAAGAAATTGATATACGTTCATTCTTTGAATTATCAAATCCAAATGACAAATATGACTTAAATTTTTATTTAACAAAATTAGATAATATAAGAGCTGATGAAATTTTATCTGATGTCGAAATACCTGAATTCAATTCAGAAGAAGAAAAATACAAATTTTTAAATTCACTTGATGGTGAAAAATACAAATTGACTCAAAAAGTTAAAGAATATATGTCACATATTAAGATTAAAGATAATTTTGAATTTGTACCTGATACTTCTATAAATTATTTAGATGTTGATCCTATAACTAGAGAAAATATTATTATAAAGAAAACTCCTTCTACTCAAACTCAGTCAAAAACAGTAATGGATACAGATGATTATTTATTATCTTTAGCAAAATCTATTTCTCCATATATGAATGTTTGTAGTTCTGGTCATACTTCATTTTCAACAGCAAGTATTCATCAAAAAAATCTAATTGGAGAATTTACTGAAATTCTTAGAAAAAAAGATGCAACTTCTTGTTTAGGTAATATGCTAATTTCACGTTTAAGAACTATCCTAAAAAACACCGATGATAAAGAATACTTAGAAAGTCAAGAAATCAGAAATTCTCTTCCTAGAGATATAGCTAAAGAAGATATAGTTCAATATGCAACTGAAAAATTGCATCCTAAATTAAATAAACTTAAAAATGATGAAAGATCTCTTTAATCTTTCATCATTTTAATCTACTTATCGCAAGTCCATCTCCAACTTCCAAAATTTCAGTATCAAGATTTGGATTTTCACTTACTTCTTTAATATATTCTCTTAAATTTCTAACAGCTGTTCTTTGTTTATGTTTATTATAATCACTCATAACATATCCTTTATATAAAATGTTATCTGCAAAAATAACTCCATTTTCCTTTATCATTCTAAGTGCTTCTTTTAGAAAGAAAGGATATTTTCCTTTTGCTGCATCAATAAATACAACATCATATTTTTCATTCAAGGTAGGTAATATTTCTACTGCATCACCTTCATAAATATTAATTTTGTCTTCTACCTCAGCTTTTTCAATATTAATTTTAGCTTGTTTTACTCTTTCTTCATCTCTTTCTATTGTATCAATTATTCCCTCTTCTGATAATACTTTAGTAAAACATATTGCTGAATATCCAACAGCTGTTCCTATTTCTAGTATTCTGTCCACATTTTTTTCTTTTAAGTAATCTTCAATAACTTCTAATGTATCATCCATTATTATTGGAATATGGTCTTCTAATGCTTTTTCTTTTATTTTATTTAATTCTTCTATATTCATTTTAAAATCCATTCCTTTCCCACTTTACTAAAAAGACACATATGGCGATGAAAAATTTTTGTTTTCGTTCATAATCTTTCTATAAATTAAAATAGGTTAAACTCTTTTGCTTAACCTATTTGTTGTATTATTTTTATTTGTTTCTATTTGCTCTTTCTCTTTCTTTAGTGTCTAAGATTTTCTTTCTTAATCTTAATGATTTTGGTGTTACTTCTACTAATTCGTCATCTTGTATAAATTCTATTGCTTTTTCTAATGACATTTGAATTGGTGGAACTAAACGTAAAGCATCATCTGAACCTGAAGCTCTTGTGTTTGTTAAGTGTTTTTCTTTACATACATTTATTGCTAAGTCTTCTCCTCTTGAGTTTAGCCCAACTATCATTCCTTCATATACATCTACACCTGGTCCTATGAATAATTCTCCTTTGTCTTGTGCATTGTATAATCCATATGTTACTGATTTTCCTTTTTCGAAAGCTACTATTGTACCTCTTATACGAGCTTGTATGTCTCCTTTAAATGGTTCATATGAATCAAATATGTGATTCATTGTTCCTTCACCTTTTGTATCTGTAAGGAACTCTGTTCTATAACCAATTAGTCCTCTTGCTGGAATTCTAAATTCTATTTTAGTATGTCCTGTTTCTGCTGGTTCCATATTTACCATTTCTGCTTTTCTTCTACCTAATTTTTCTATTACATTTCCTACACAGTCATCTGGTACATTTACTACTAATGCTTCTATTGGTTCACATTTAACACCATCTATTTCTTTTATGATAACTTTTGGTCTTGAAACTAATAATTCAAATCCTTCTCTTCTCATTGTTTCAATTAATACTGATAAATGTAATTCCCCTCTTCCTGATACTTCAAAAGAGTCTGGTGATTCTGTTTCTTTTACTCTTAAAGATACATTTCTTTCTAATTCTTTAAATAATCTGTCACGAATATGTCTTGATGTTATAAATTGTCCTTCTTTTCCTGCAAATGGTCCATTGTTTACACTAAATGTCATTGATACTGTTGGTTCATCAATATCTACAAAAGGTATTTTTTCTGGATTATTGAAATCACAAATAGTATCTCCTATGTTTATATCTGGAAGTCCTGCAAGTTCTATAATATCTCCTGCTTTTCCTTCTTCAACTTCTACTTTATTTAATCCAACATGTGTATATACTTTTGCTATTCTTCCTTGTGTTACTTTATCTTCTTTTCCACATATTGCAACTGGCATTCCATTTTTTATAATTCCTCTTTCTACTCTTCCAACTGCTATTCTTCCAACATAGTCATCATAGTCGATATTAGATACCAACATTTGTGCTGGTCCTTCTTCATCACAGTTTGGTGCACTTATTGTATTTACTATTGTTTCAAATAAACAATTTAAATTATCTGATTCGTCTGCTAAATCCATTTTTGCAATTCCATTTTTTGCTGAAGCATATACTACTGGGAATTCAAGTTGTTCATCAGTTGCATCTAATTCTATAAATAATTCGATTACTTGATCAACTACTTTTTCTGGTGTTGCTCCTGGTCTATCTATTTTGTTTATTACAACTATTGGTTTTAATCCTAATGATAATGATTTTTTCAAAACTTCTCTTGTTTGAGGCATTGCTCCTTCAAAAGCATCAACTAATAATAATACTCCATCTACTGTTTTTAGAACTCTTTCTACTTCTCCTCCAAAGTCAGCATGTCCTGGTGTATCAACAATATTTATTTTTATATCATTATACATAACAGATGTATTTTTTGATAAAATTGTAATTCCTCTTTCTTTTTCTATATCATTTGAGTCCATTACTCTCTCTTGTATTTGTTCATTTTCTCTGAAAACATGGCTTTGTCTTAATAGTGCATCTACTAATGTTGTTTTACCATGGTCTACGTGTGCAATTATAGCTATGTTTCTAATATTTTTGTTATTCATATATATTACTCCCATCTTTAATAAATTATAATCCTACAATTTTATAAATTAATGTTGCAAAATCATTATATAATGCTAATAATCCTTTTATTATTAATTAGCTTATATTTATAAATCTCATAACTTAAGACGCTTTTCAGCTCTTTTTGAAAAACGTCTTTTGTCTATTTTACATATAAAATTATATAACAATTTTCTTATTTTGTCAACTCTATAATTTTATCCATTATTTCTTCTGTTATTTCTTCTAATTTTTCTTTATCTTTTGTCCCTTTATATTCACTATAATCAAGTGGCATACCATATGTAATAGTTACTTTTCTATTTTCTTTAGTTCCTCCTTTAATTCCACAAGGTACTACTTTTGCTCCACTTCTAACTGCAAAAAATGCTACCCCATCTTTTACCTTCTCCCCTTTTTCTAGACCATTTCTAGTTCCTTCAGGGAATAAGGCTATACATTGTCCAGATTTTAAAAATTTTAATGAAGTTTTTATTGCTGACACATCTTTTTCATCTCTTTTTACTGGTATGGCTTCAAATACCCATCCTAAAAATGCTAAGAATTTATTATTATATAGCTCCTCTTTTGCTAAAAATTTCATATCTCTTTTGGCTGTTGCTACCATTAATGGTGGGTCTAAATAAGTTCTATGATTTCCACAAAATATTAGTGGTCCTTCTTTTGGGATATTTTCTAACCCTATAATTTCAGCTCTATAATATACTTTACACCATATATATATTGCTCCTCTTACTATACTTTTTATTATATTTTTTAAAAATTTTTTCATTTTCTCTTCGTATAATTAATCTTTAAAAATCTTTTCTATTAGATTAATTTTTTCCTTTCATTTTATTTTTTTCTATTATATTTACAATCTCATTTACTACTTCTTCAATATCTAAATTAGTTGTATCCAAATATATAGCATCATCTGCTTTTTTCAATGGAGCAATCTCTCTTGTTGAATCTCTCTTATCTCTATCTTTTATCCCTTGTAAAACTTCTTGATAAGAAGATTCAATTCCTTTTTCCTGATTTTGTAAAACCCTTCTTTTTGCTCTTTCCTCAGCTGTTGCATCTAAATAAATTTTTACATTTGCATTTGGAAATACAACTGTTCCAATGTCTCTTCCTTCCATAATAACATCTTTACCTTCTGCAATTTTCCTTTGTACATCTAATAATTTATTTCTAACAATTTGTAAAGTAGATACTGGCGAAACGAAATCATTTACATCATTTTCCCTAATTCTATTAGTTACTTCTTCTCCATTTAAAATTATTTTTCCACTTGGATACATTTCAATTTGTATATTCTTTAACATATCGCATATTTTTTGTTCTTCTTCTATCTTTATATTTTTTTGTATCATATTTAATGAAACACATCTAAAGGTCGCCCCTGTATCAATATTTACTAGTCCTAGCTTTTCTCCTACTATTTTTGTTATTGTTCCTTTTCCACTTCCTGCTGGTCCATCAATAGCTACTATAAATGACATCTATTTTTCCTCCTCTTGTGGTACATAAATATTTTTTGCAACTACTTCTAAGTTAACAACATTCATGGCTGTAAGTTTTTCTATTTCTTTTCTTGCCTTTTTCTTAAATTCTTTTATTCCATCTACAACATTATAACCATACATTATTGTAACTTCCATATAAAGTTTTGCACCTTCTCCATAATTTTCAACTCTTGTTTTTAATATTTTATATATTGCTGGTGTTTGTACTGCTAAATACTCTAAAATCTGTCTAAATACAGTATCTGAAATTGTAAAATTTCCTAAGTAACTAAAAGTTGGTCTTATTATAGATTTTTCAGATACATATGGTTTTTCACCTTTTCCTTTTGATTTAAAAATTTGTAATGGGTCTAACAAATAACCTGAAAAATCCTTTTTTATTTCAAAAGTCGGAACAGGTATTACATGTTTTCCTTCTGTTACCCTTATTCTTCTTGCTGTTTCCATTTCTTGCTCTGTCGCTACATCTGTTATATATATTGTTTCAGAAATTTCTGGTAATTCTAAATTTGCTGCAATCTTTTTTACCATTCCATCTGATGTTCCTAATATTAATATGCTTTGAGGTCTATATTTTCTTAAAGCTTTTATTATATTATCTCTTTCTTCTTTTTCATAAAATAATGCATGTTTTACTGTACCTACTTTTGTAGGAGCTTTTTTGGCTGACTCACCTGCAATTACTTTGTTATCCATTATTAGTAATCCATCATCTATAATAAATTTTATATCTTTTTCACTTGCTACCATTTGTGCTCTGTAACTTTTTCCTGTTCCAGATGGTCCTACAAATGCATATACTTTTATTTTGCTATTAAATATTTCTTCTAAAATCATTCCTTCTTATATGATATATTTTCTTAATATCATATTCTCCTTTCACATTTACTATTTGGCTTTTATTAAGTATAAAAATTAAATTTATTTTCAATTTGGTTACAAAGCCCCCAAAATTTTATTGTATTTCTTATTCAAGTCAAAGCCTCTTAACCTTTTCTTATTATTCAAAATCTGTTTCACTTAAATTTGGATAAGCAAATTCTTTTCCACCTTCTGTGAATTGTCCACTTGTTATATGGTCTTGGTCCATTGTTTCTTTTCCTTTTAGAAAATATCTATATTTTGATTTTTTATTTAAAATTCCTCCACCTATTATAATAGGGTCATCCCATGTTGTATCTACTGCATACCATGAATTATTTAATTTCACATAATTCCATGCATGATTTTCAGTATTTCCTTCTCCATTTGTTGCTGTTCCTATAACTAATATACATGGTATATTTAATTCATCTAAAATATATTTATATGCTCTAGCATAACCTTCGCATACACATTCTTTGTTTACTAATGCTCCATATATATTATATATATTAGGTTTAGAAATTGAACTGTCATATGAAATATTATCAACTAAGTAATCATGTACCATTTTCATATCTTCATAAACATTTCCTGTTCTATTTGATATTATTTGATTTTTTATATTTTCTATCTCTACTATTGCATTATCTACCTGTTCTTTAGAATTAAATTCATCTATTAGGTAATTAGTTTCATTTCCATTATTTATAAATACATTATATGTTACATTTTTCCCTCTTGTTGTTGTTTCTATATTCAAATACATTTTTTTAGGATTTAAGTAAAATACATCTGGATTATCATATGTATATGCTTCTATTGCAGATTGATAAAATTTTCCCAGCTCTTCTTGGCCATTTTCTTGCTTTAATATATCTGAAAATAAAGTTCCAAGTTCTATTTTGTATGTTCCTGTTTTCATATTTTCTTTATTTTGTGTAAAAGCTTTATATATTGTTTTTGACGGTTCTCCTAATTGGTTATAAAAATATTTATTTACTTTTACATTATCATAATTTACATTTTTGATATTTGTATCTTCTATTTTACTTATAGGATTTTCTACTATTTCTGGTGTTTTTATATCCTCTTCTACTGTATTATTTTGTATTTTGTCATTTTTATTAACAGGATTTTCTACAAATGCTAATTCTTCATTTTCATCAGGTTTTATATATTCTTGTAAGAAAATTAATCCTAATACCAAACTTGTTGCAATTATTCCTATAACTATTAAAAATATTATTATTGATGTTATTTTATCTCTCACTTTGACTTCAATCCTTTCTTAAATCAAAAAATTTTTCAATTTAATTAAATTTGTCAATATCGTAATAATTATAACATTTTTTAATTCTAAAAACCAGTATAATTTTTAAAAATTTACTAATAATATTTAAAAACAGCTTACAATTCACAGTTTAATAATAAATTATTTTTTATGCTGCGTAAGCGATCAAACGAACGATAGTGAGTGCGATTGGAGCAATCTACTTTTAATCATTTTAGTTTGTAGATTGCGACACACAAAGCATGAAAAATAATTTATTATTAAACTGTGAATTGTAAGCAACAGATATTTATTAAAATTGGAGCTTATTATGACTTTTAAAAATTTATTTGATACTTTGTTTTCTTATAAACCAAGTAATGATTCAAATCATAAATTTAACTTAATAGAAGATGCTCATATACGAAATTATCCTAATAGTGATATTGGAAAAAAAGATACTGATACTAAAAAAATTTTTACAAGTCTAGATGTAAATTTAGAATATGTGAAAACCAAGTATAATTTATTAATAAATTCAGATATTGTTTTAAGGCAATTTACTTTAAATGCTAGAGGAAAACAATATAATGCTTTTCTTCTTTATATTGATGGTATGATTAATAGTGAATTAATGGATAATTTTGTTTTAAAACCTTTAATGATGAGAAATCGTAATAATTTATACGATGGTGGTCAAAATAAAGTAGTCTCTCAAGCAGTTGCTAATAATATTACGGTCAGAAAAGTAAAAAAATTTGATTTACCTTCATATATAATAAATTGTTTGATGCCTCAAAACACTGTAAAACAAGCAAAAACCTTTGAACAAGCTTTTACTGGCATCAATTCTCGGAAACTGTGCACTTTTTATAGATACTTTAGATTTAGCCTTTGATATTGAAGTCAAAGGTTATGCATATAGAAATCCTGAAAAACCTAATAACGAAATTGTAGTAAAAGGTTCTCATGTTTCTTTTGTAGAAAATCTAAGAACAAATACTTCTTTACTTAGAAGATTTATTAATAACGAAAATTTGATTATTGAAAATATAGAAATTGGAAATATAACTAAAACTAAATGTGGCTTATGTTATATTGGAGATTTAGCAAATGATGACCTAATTGCTGAAGTAAAATATAGAATGAATAATTTATCAGTAGATTCTTTACTTTCAGCTGGCCAGTTAGAACAATTAATTAGTGAAACAAATAGATTAGATGTTCCTCAAGTTTTATCTACTGAAAGACCTGATAAAGCTTCTAGTTACTTATTAGATGGTAAAATTGTAATCTTAGTAGATGGAGCACCATATTCAATAGTTATTCCTGCTATTCTTACTGACTTTTTAAGTTCTCCTGATGATAAAAACCAAAAAGCTATTTTTTCTAATTTCTCTAAGTTAATTAGATTATTTGCTGCTTTTATAACTTTACTATTACCCGGATTATATATGGCTATTACTAGCTTCCATCAAGAAATATTACCTACAGAATTATTATACTCTATCCTTGCTTCAAGAGAAAATGTACCTTTTCCTATAATCTTAGAGTTATTACTATTAGAATTATCTTTCGAGTTAATTAGAGAAGCAGGTCTTAGAGTTCCTGCCCCCATTGGACCTACAATAGGAATTGTTGGTGCTATTGTTATGGGACAAGCTGCTGTAAGTGCTGGTATTGTTAGTCCTATTTTAATTATAGTTGTTGCAATTACTGCCACTGCTTCTTTTGCTATTCCTGATTATTCTTTCAGCTTCCATTTACGAGTATACAGATTTGTTTTTATTTTTTTAGGTTACCTTTGTGGATTTTTAGGTATATCTTTAGGTTTATTTGTTTATTTATCTATGATAGTAAATACTACTTCTTTTGGTGTTCCTTACACTATTGGACTTTCTCCTTTTGAAAAAATCAAAGGTTCTAAGTATTATTTACCTCCTATTTGGAAAAGAGAATATCGTTCTAGTTTTCTAAATTCAAAAAAAGAACAAAAACAAGATAATATCTCTTTAAAGTGGAAAAAGTATTAGGAAAGGAGTTGAATTAATTATGGACAATTCTAAAATTGGTACTGCTGAAGCAATTAGTATAGTTTTAGGCGTATTTGTAGCACATACGCTTGTTTCTTTACCTAGAAGTATGTTAGAAGCTACAAATTCTGCTACAATTATAAATATCATTTATGTTGGGATAATTGCTATAACTCTCTCTATTCTTATTTATAAATTAATTAAAAATTTTCCTGGTAGTGATTTAGTAGATATTTCAGAATACTTAGGAGGAAAAACTTTTAAGAAAATTGTAGGTATTGTTTTTATAACTTATTTTATTAGTAGTACTGCTATTATTATTAGAAATTTTTGTGAATGTTTAAAAATTGTATACTATCCAATGACTAGTTTAATATTTATAATCCTTGCCTTTATAGTTGCTATTTGTATCGTATTAAAATATAATTTTTCAACCATCTCAAAAGTAAATCTTTTAATTATTCCTTTAGTAGCATTTAGTATTATCTTCTTATTTATAGCTAATATGCAAAACTTTTCTTTGTATAATATTTTTCCTATAATGGGAAATAGCTTATTTAATACTTTTATAACTGGCCTCGGGAATTTAGGAGCTTTTGGTGGAATAGGTCTACTTTATTTTCTTCCTCCTTACTTGAAAGAACCTGCAAAAATGAAAAAAGTTTTCATTACTTCAATAGTATTAGGAACAATTTATATTCTTATCTCTGTATCTATTATACTATTTCTATTGATTTTTTTAATGTATTCTAATGAAATTATGCCATTATATTCTGCTGCTCGATATGTTGAATTTGGTACTTTCTTTCAGAGGTTAGAATCTGCATTTTTATTAATTTGGATTTTTCAAATGGCTTGTTATCTAACCATTTGTTCTAAATTTTCTATTGCAATATTTAAAAAAATCACTAATGTAAAAGATGATACTCCTTTAATTTTAGTTTTTGGAATATTAATTTTCTCAATTAGCTTATTACCTTCTAATTATGCAGTTTCTAAGTTTATTGAGGATTATGTATATAAATATATGGTCTTAGGAATTGTTTTAGTATTTTCTATTATAATTTTAATTTTAGCTAATATAAAGAAAAGAAAAAAGGTAGGTAACAAAAATGAATCATAAAATATTAAAAAAAATATTTATTATTATTTTAATCCTTTTGTTTCTTTTATCCTTTTCTAGTTCTTATTCTTCTCTTAACATTAACAATCTAGCTATTGTTGTTGCAATGGGAATTGATGTTGCAGATAATAATAATTTGAAATTAACTTTTCAATTTACAAATGCTTCTTCTATTTCAGAATCTGGTTCTTCTGAAAAATCTCCATCAATAATCTATACTGTTGAAGCTTCTTCCATCAGTTCTGGAATAAATCTTATAAATTCACATATAGGAAAAGAATTATCTTTATCACATTGTAAACTTATTGCATTTTCAGAAGAACTAGCTTCTAAGGGAATTTCAAAAGAAATTTATACTTTAGTAAATGATACTCAAGTTCGCCCATCTACTAATATTATTATTACAAAATGTACTGCTAAATACTATCTAGAAAGCTCTAAACCTTTATTTGAAAGCTTACTTACAAAATATTACGAGGTATTTTCAGATTCTAGTAAGTACACTGGTTTTTCTTCTAGTATAACTATTGGTGAATTCTTTAATAAAATGCTTTGTACCTCTTGTCAACCTTCTGCTATTTTAGGAGGAGTGGAAGACGGTTCTCAGAAAACACCAACTAGCAATATTAACTCTGAAAATATAATTTCAAATTCATCTCCTGTTTCTGGCGATTCAAAAGCTGAAAATATTGGACTTGCTGTATTTAAAGACGATGTTTTAGTTGGTGAACTAAACTCAATAGAAACTTTATGTTCTCTAATAATTGGAAATAAAGTATCTGGATTTTTAGTATCTGTTCCTAATCCTAGTAAATCAAATTCTTACTTGGATATTTATATTACCCCTTTAAATGAAACTAAATTTAAAGTTGATATTATAAATGGAACACCCTATATTTCTGTAAAATGTCGTTTTACTGGTAGAATTTACTCTATGGAAGAAAACTCCAAATATTTAGATGATAAATTATTAAAAGAAATATCTGATTCTTGTAATAGTTATATAAAATCTGTTATGACTGATTATTTGTATAAAACTTCTAAATATTTAAAATCTGATATTAATTCTTTTGGTAAAGCTGCTCAAAGTAAATTTCTTACTACTAAAGATTTTAATAATTATAATTGGAATGAAAAATATAAGGATTCATTTTTTGATGTAGAAATTGATTCTTCTATTCGTTCTTCTTTCTTAATAACTGAAAGTTAAATTTGGTGAGGTTTTATGGTTAATTTTATAGAATTTATGTTTTTTATACTTTTTTATTTATATGTTTTGATACAAGCTATTTGTTATGGATATTATGAAATTAAAACTAATAATAATAAATTTGGCGGAATTTTTACAATTGTTTTCTCTTTCTTTACAATTATTTTAGGAATTTTTGCTGTTATTTCTGCTTAAAATGATTTCAAGGTCAGAGAGAAGGTGATTTGGGGTTCGGAGAGAAGGTGATTTTGGGGTCGGAGACAAAAATCATGGT
>ERZ836760.1464-NODE-1464-length-25113-cov-2.842485_pt1 | contig 25113 bp, 34 predicted proteins | sample MGYA00519941_ERZ836760 | MGnify/ENA primary metagenome ERZ836760 (study PRJEB31850, sample SAMEA3708807) | human gut metagenome | biome: human gut; feature: human-associated habitat; material: faeces | place: China | collected 2014 ... | reverse complement strand
CCGGCCTTGCACTGACGATGGAGCGGACGACGGGGTTCGAACCCGCGACCCCGACCTTGGCAAGGTCGTGCTCTACCAGCTGAGCCACGTCCGCATCGGCGAGGAAATATATTACGTGAACTCCCCTAGTCGCGCAAGCCCCAATTTCAACTTTTTTGAAAATTCTTAGAAAACGGCTGGTACATAAGGCGATCGTGCGAAGGCGCTACGCTCTGAAGCCATCGAGTCGCCGTCCCATCAAAGCTGCCGCCGCCACGCAAGCCACCGAGGACGCTTGCGGACAGCCGCGCACCCGCCCGGACCTTCTGTCAAAACGGACGAGTTTTGCTGATCCTCAAACAAGAATAATGACAGGCGGCAAGTCTCTGAACAGGCATGATGAAAAACACCACTTGTTGCATCACTTCGGCAAGGCGGAAAATCGCCGCAAAACTCAACTTTTTTGACACAAGGCCGGCGCCGGTCGGTTCGTACCGGATGGGCAAGGTCGCAAACCACTACCGAAGACGGCGCCGGGAATTCAACAGCTGGGCGCGAATCGGGACCTGCGATAGAGAAGTCGAGCTCCGCCAGCGCGCTTCGGAACCGCCCTTCTCGGGGTCCCAGCCGAGGGACACGCTCACCTCGTACCTTTCGGGCTTCCCGGGATCGCTGATCAGCTTGACGGTTCCCTCTCCGTGCGCCACGGCGCTCACCTCCCCTCGCTTCTTTCAGGGGATCGACCCCTACCGTAAGGGGCATTTTCGTCCGGCGGGAGAGGGATTCTCGTTTTCACGGCTTTCGACCCGCATCGATGCGCCGTCGCGTGAAAACCAGGAGCGGATTCGCCCCTCAGGGTAGGGGTCAGGGCGACCATGTCGTTCAAATTGCACATTCCAGCCCCCTTAACAGGGTTAATGCGCAGTTTGGCGGTTTGACGGCCTTTCCCCGCATGCAGATCGTGCAAATCGTCCGCGTCCGGGAGGCGAAGGGGGTTCACCTCCCGGACGCGCCGCCAAAGGGGCAAGGAAAATAAAAAAGCACCTGCGACCTGCGCAAGTGCTTTCTGCATTTCATGGTGGGCGATACAAGATTTGAACTTGTGACCCCTACCGTGTCAAAACAAAAATCTACGATATTGGACGGTAGTTTAGAATATGTTTTACCAGGTTAAACGCTATTTTTAGGAATTAGGTATTACTCCACGCAACTCTACGAACGGATTATTTGTACATTGATTTGTACCGGGATACGCGTCGAAAAGGAGACCGAAATGAAGAAGATGAAGAATAAGAAACGCTGCTACGCCCTCGCCGAGTACATGGAGGCGGCTGCATGTTCCGACGACCCGCGCGACCGCGTCGCGGCGTGCCCGGTGGCCGCCGCACAGGGCTTATCAAGCCCGTAAATCGAACCCCAAACGCAAAAAAAGAGGGCGCGCCACGAAGGATGAGCCCTTTTCGCTTCATTGCTTCCGCAGGTAGGCCTCGCTTCCGTCGGAAGTACCAACCGCGATATAACGCGTGGCACCGCTGTATGACGTGTAGCGGCCCCACATGTAGCCGTCCGCCTCCTCGCACCAGGAATCCAGGATGACGGCCTCGCCCTCGACGTACGACGCGACCACGGCCCCCGACATGCTAGGAGCGTCGCGCACGTTGAGCGAGTCGGCGACGCACTCGTAGGTGCCGCCCGCAACGCCCGACGGTGCGGGATCAGGCTGCGAGGGCTGCGCCCCTCCCCCGTCGGCCTTGCCGTTGTACGCGAGGATTCCGTCCCACGGAAAGTCGTAGTACGGGCGCATCAGGCTCTCGCCGCCGGTCTGGTCGCCGACCTGCCCGCCGACGATGCCGCCGAACTCGTTGGACAGGTACTCGGACAGCATGTCGGGCACGGCGCTCTGGCACATGGCCGTATGGTTGGCCTCGTTGAGGTAGATATCCCCTCGCTTGGCTATGTAGCCGTCGCCCATCGGGTGCCACTCGAACAGCCCGGAGCCGACGAACACGGCGCGCATGTCGCCGGTGTACGTCGCGGCATCCAGCGCGCCCTCGTAGGCGCTGCCGCGCAGGGCCTCGCGCCAGCAGTCGATGACGGAGCTGGCGCAGTCTCGGTCGCCGACGGCGAACGGCGCGCGCACCCCCTCGCACTCCCACCACTCGACGGGGCCGGAACCCCACCGCCCGTCGCCCTGGGTGTATCCGAACCGGCAATCGTCCACCTGGCGGCGGTGGGACGTCGCCGCGATATTCGCGCGATCAGGCATTAGGGACCTCCTTCTCGGTAGGCGCGAGCGCAGCCTGCACGGTGGCCTTGTCCGACGTGGTGGCCGTCACCTGCTTGGTCGTCACCACTTGGTTGATGGTCTGCGCGCTGGCTGCGCTCTTGCCGTCAACGTACGCTTCGGCTGCGGCGTAGATGGCCGCGCTGAACATGGTGCAGACCATGCCCGTGGTTGCGAGCGCCGTGTTGTCGGTAGCCAAGCCCGCTACGCTGCCGCCGACGGACGCGAGGGCCGCTGCCGTCGCGATCCAGAACTTGCGGCTGGTCAGCTTCTGCAAGATCTCTTCCTTGGTCATTTCGATTCCTCCTTCTGCGCGTGCTTCGCGCTTTCGATCTGCGCTTCTTCCTCGAAATCGGGGACGTCCGCGATCCCCAGCTTGGACAAGAAGGGGTTGGGCCTCTTCTGCGGGAGCGCGCTCCCCTCCTTCGCCATCTTCAGCCGCGCCAGGCTCACCGTCTCCACGATGAACAGCGCGGCGGTGCCGTACGTCACTTCAGGCGGCAGGAACGCCCCTATGGCGAGCCTGCACCACGCCTGGAGCAGGACGTACGCCGTCCAAGTCAGGTACATGAGCGCGATGATGACCGTGCTCCCCTTGGGCTTTCTCATTTGTCCTCCAAGCGGTCGATGCTGTTGAACAGCGTCTTGAACTTCTCTTCGCACTGGTTCGGCTGCTGTTCGAGCTTGAACACGCGCTCGATGACGCCGTTGTGCTTCTCGACGTGCGCGGAGAGGTCTACGACGTCCTTCTTCACGCTCTCGATCCGCTCGGCCATGACGGCCGACTGCTTGCTGTTCGCGACGATGACGCCGATTAGCGTGACCACGCCCGTGATGCAGGCGGCTACGATCGCCTCCAAGGAATCACCTCCATTCAGGCATCAAAAAAAGCCCCGCAGGGCTTGTCTCGTCGATTCTCCGGTGTGGTTTTTAGTTCGAGCGAACCGAAAACCTATTCAGCCGCTTCCTCGTCTTCTGCGTCCTTGTCAGCTTCCAGGAGCGCCTGCACGCCGCCTCGCCAGAGCGCAGGGACGTTCTCGATGTCCCACTTGCCGTTCTTCACCAGGTTGTAGTAGACCTTGATCATGATGATTCCTCCTGTCTTGTTTATTCACTTGCTACGAGAGCGCCGAGCTCGGCAACCGCAACCATCAAGTCCCCGATGCTCGCAGAGCCGTTCGCCGCCACCACGCCGAGCTCTCCCATCCCGATCTCGGCGTTGTCCATGCGGTCGGGAGCACCTTCCAGGAACTCCTCCCTCTCCGCTGCTTTGGCGGCAGCCGCCTCCGCGTCTTCTTTCCGCTTCGCGATTTCGGCAAGCTCCTCGTCGGTGTAGACGCGGTAGCGCTGAAACGTCCAAACGTCCTTCACGGTGATCTCGTGCGGCATGTCGTCTGGGATGAAACCGTCGAAGTCGATGACGCTCCCTTCCTCGTCGCGCGTCTCCCAGTGGCCCTGCTCTTCCACGTCCACGACGATCTCAACGTCCTTTCCGCCGTTTGGGTACTCGGCGACGACCTCCTCGTGCGATTCCTCCTCTACGTCCACGATCCACGTGTGGACGACGGTCTTCTGCTCGTAGGAGAGCATGCCTTTCTGCAAGTCCGGCTTCTCGATCTCGTTTCCGTCGATGTCAAGAATCTTCATGCTCGCAATCCTCCTTATGCTGTTCTACGCCACGCGTACAGCGTTTGGTACGCGGGCATGTTGTTATGCGCTCCGCCCCCGCCGGTGTTGTAGCCTCCCGCATACCCGCTGCTCGTCTTCATGACCGCCGACGTGTTTCCGCCTCCGTAGATCGCCCCGCCGTTGCCGGAGTTGTACAGCATCGTCGCGTCTGGGACGAGATGATTATGCGGCGGTATCTCGTTTACGGTCAGCGTATGGGTGTTGCTACCGCCTGTGCTTGTCCCAGCGTTGAAGTACGGGAACCTGCCCGTGATTGGCGTCCATGATCCGCCGAACAGCGATGCAGGGCTCGTGGAAACGTAGCTGATGTATACAGCCCCCACTGGATACGCTTTGAGACCTATTCCGTTGATCTCGTCGGCGCTATGCTTGTGATCGACGAACGGCACCTGCCTGTCCATCAGCAGAACCGGGCTTCCAACCGCAAGGCCGTCGATGGGGATGCGGTACAGCGGGTATTCAGCCTCTACGTCTTCGCCGAGGATGCTGCCGACGACATAGGAAGGGTCGGATGCCGTTCCCGCCGTAGCAGTCCCCGGTACAACCACCAGCGGTGCATCCTCGATTCTTCCCTGGTCTTTGGAATACCTGACTACGATGAGGTCGTTGCGCTTCTGCCCCGATGCTCCGCTCCTGATGGAGATGTCCTCGCTTCCTTTGACGCGAACGTGCCGGCCCTCTATCAATAACTCGCCTTTAGCGATGCGAACGGTGTTTGCGTCAACGACGCTGCATTGGCATCCGTTGAGGACGTAGCATCCGGTGCCGAACGTGTACGCCTGGTACGCTCCGATGTCCTCGGAGTTGATGTGGTCAGTGCTTCCCTGACCGGTGATAAGCTCTACTGTCATATAGGATTTTCCTCCTCTCGTTTCTTATGCCGTCCTTCTCCACGCGTACACGGTCTGGTACGCTGGCATATTGTTATGGGCTTTTCCGCCACCTGCGCCGTAGGTTCCCGAATACCCGCTGTTCGTCCTCATGACCGCCGACGTCGTTCCGCCTCCGTAGATCACCCCGCCGTTGCCGGAGTTGTACAGCATTACTGTTTCAACCATAAGATGGGTGTGGTTAGGCATCTGCTCAGTCGTCAGCGTGTGGGTGTTCGATCCGCCTGTCGCCGTGCCCGCGTTCATGTACAGGAACTTCCCGGTGACGGCCGTCCATGTTCCTCCGAAGAGCGACGCTGGCGACGTTGGAGACGACGAGAAGTAGTAGGCTCCCACCGGGTACACGTCCTGCCATGTGATGGAGGTCGATCCGGATTCGATCCCGTCGAGCTTCTTCTTGTCGGCGGCGCTCATCAATCCCGCCGCGCTCTGCGTCGCGACCGTGCTCGGTATGGTTACCGTGCGGGTGTTCAACGCCGTCACGTGCCCCGTCGCGTCGCTTACTGGCTGCGACACGCTGAAACTTCCACCGAACGCCGGCGTCTGGTTCGCTGTCGGGACGCCCGTGCGCGCCGTGTACGAAGGGTGGGTGTAGACCGTGTCCTGCGCCGGGATTCCCAAGCCGACGATGTCCGACTTGCCCACGGCTGAAGCGTCCGTCACGTGCCCTTCGGAGTTCGTCGTGATCTTGTAGAGGCCGGATCCGAACGCCCTTCCCTTGTTTGTCACGGCATGCTGGTAGGCTGCCGCTCCACGGTCGCCGCGATAGGCGGTCGAAGACGTCTCGCCGAGCGCGACCGACGCGCTTATCTCCACGTAGGCCGAGCCGCTCCAACGGTAGGTCATGTTTGCTGCGGTGTCGACGTATATCTTCCCGGCTTCTCCGGCAGACGGGAAGCTCGCCTTGCTTCCGTACTCCAGGACGTCGTCGACGTAGCTCGGAAGGTTTGCTGCCGCTATCGTTCCGGTGATCGCGCTTGCGTTCACGGATTTGATGTCTGCAGCAGCATGCGTATGGGCAGACGGAGCCTTTCCGTCGAGAGCAGCCCGCAGCACGTCGATGGCGCTCTTCGCTGCGTCCGCCGTCTCCTTGACCTCGGACACCGTGAGGTTGATGCCGTCTGCGGCCACGTTGATCGCCGCGTCAGCCTGCGCTTTGGTGTAGTACCTTCCGTCGTGATCGTGATCAGACGGAGGGTAGCTATCCGGCTTGCCCGTAACGTCTCCCCACGCGTGCGTATGGATCGCGTCTGCCTTGTCATCGAGGTCGTCCTCCGTCACGTCGGCGGATATGACGCCGCCGACTATGCTGATTCCGTCGCCGGCCGTGTACGACACACCGCCTCCGGACGATCCTCCGGAGCTTCCCGACGACCTCGACGCCGTGATTTTGCCGATCTCGTTCGTGACACGAGCATATCCGTCCTCGTCTATCTTGACGATCACCTTCGACACGGATGCGGTGATCGACCTTCCAGATGCTTCGGACACCGTGCCGACGATGTCGTCCACGTCGAACGCCGCGTCTTCCGGCAGCGATAGCTCGCTCGCTTCTACCTCTTGCAGCTCTTTCAGCTTCTTGGTTCCCTCTTCGAGCAGCTCGTCGTCCTCTGCGCTGCTGTAGTCGTACACTTCCTGCACCTCGTCAAGCCCGAACAACGTCTGCGTACGACTGACGTTGCCGTCTTCGTCCGCGTACAGGTGTATGACGGTTCGTTCCGCGAGATCGCCATTGCCCAGGCAGATCAGGTGGTTCACCGGCGTGCCCCACTCGATCTTCGAGCCGTACCGGCACGCCTCGTCGGTGTCGATGTAGCTGGATATAGGAGCGGCGTAGAGAGCCGGTTTTCGTCCAGGCTGCTTGTCGATCTTGAGCTTCGCCCCGCTCGCGTTGAGCATCTTGCGGATGCCGCTGTAGCAATCGGCGAAGCGCTCGAACCGATGCGACACCTCGATGCCGCTACCTTCGGTTGACGCGTCGAAAACGTCCGAAAGCCCGACGTGTTCGAGCACTCTTCCGATGGCGGCGTTTGCCTCGCCGGAAACCGTCACGTAGTCCTCGCCTGATGCTGGGCATATGAACGTCGAGGAGAGGATGCCGTGCCATGTCTTTCCGGTTGCCACGTACACGGGAGTCTCGTCCAACGTCGATTCCTTGCCGCCTCGCACGATGCCGCCCCACTCGGTGTCGTCGAGATAGACGAACGACCTCATGTCAAGCTGCTTGTCGATGGGGAGCGTCAGCTTGAAGTCGTTTTCCTCGCTTCCGTACGCAAGATCGAGGCTGTACGCCTTGATGATTCCTTGCTCTATTCCGTCAGCGTCGGTATACACGAGGCCAATCACGATCCCCACCTCCTTTCGCTTCGCTGTTCGTACAGCACCACGTCGCACGCGAACGATCCGTCCCATGACACCAGGTTGTCTCCCGGCGGAACGGGCTGGAACACGTACGACCCGCTACCTGGTCGTTGCACTCCTCGTCTCTTTGAAAAAACGTTCTCGGCGTTTCCGTACTCGTCGTAGAGCGTTATCGTCTTCTCGATTCCGTCGATGACGAGCCTCCCGCCTGACTTCACGTCGGTTTCGACTTCATAGCGGTTCTTCCCGATGATCACGTAGGGATTCGACGTTGAGCCGTAGACCGTGATTCTCGCCGGAGCGCCCATGATGCCTGGATTGCTGATGTATGAAGCTTCTTTGGACGATCCGGCGAAGTTGTAGGGGAAGTTGTAGGGGAAGTTGAGCCCTGTTCCCGTCCCGTCTTTCGACAGTGAGAACGAGTGCTCCTTCGTCCATACGGGGTCGTCGGCAAGCAGCCCGATTTCGTATTTCGCCGCTTTCCCAGTCAACCAATACATGTCTTTTCGCGAGTAGACTGCGATGCACTTCAAGTACCAGCCATCGACGTAGAGCCTCCCCGGTTTCGATACGATCGCGTCTTTCTCCATGATCTCGAACAGGGCGTTGCGCAGCTCCAAACCATGCTGCTCCGTGCGCTCCACGATGATGAGGTTGAACGGTATCGTCCTCTGCTCGCGGTACAGACCTGCCGTGCGCCCGTTGAGCGTCTTTGCCGCCCATTCCCAGTCTGCAAGCTCTCCGCTGTCGCACCAGATGCCGCCTCCGTGGAGGTCGAGCGTTTCGCCAAGATGGTTCACGTATTTCACTTTCTTACGCATACTTTCTCACCACCCTAGCGATCTCCCTGTCGTCGGCTTTTACGGTTACGATGATCGGACGACCGTCCTGGCGGGACAGCGCGGCGTTCATAGCGTTGTACACGTCTGCCTCAGTGATGCCGCCGTCCTGCTCAACGGTTACGTTCACTCCGTTCGATGCTGCTTTCCTAGCGGAAGCGCTAGCCGTGATGTTCGCTCCGAGCGTAGCGGGCGATTCGAGGGCTTCGGCGACCGTGCCGGTCACTTGCTCCATGGTCTTTCTCAGAGACGGGATCTGCGATTTGATACCGCTCTCGAAGTTCTGCACGGCGTGAGCGCCCCATTCTGTTTCGCCCTTGCCGCCGTTTCTCAGCGGCCCTTCTTTAGGCACGGTGTGACCCAAGATGGAAGCGACCGCACCAGCGAGCGAGGATGCTGCACTCGATACCCAGCCTATTGCGCTTCTAATACCGTTTGCGAAGTTCTCGCCAAGGTGAGAACCCCATGTTCTAGCGCTTCCGCTGTTCGACTGCATACCGCTGCCAGCAGAGCTTGCCAACGTCGATCCTGATGTCCTGGCGCTTCCCGACATGCTTCCGACACCTGACGCGAACTGCCCGCCGAGCGACGACCCTGGAGACGATCCGTCTCCGGTTCCAAGGCCGGACGTAGCGTTCCCTGCTACCAGGACGCCCTGCACGTTCGCGTTTCCCGCTTGCCCGCCGAGCGCTGCGGCGTACGCCCATCCGGTCACCGATCCGGGAGTAGCGCCGTCAGCCGTTCCAAGAGCGCTCGTCGCGGCGGCTGCGTTGCTTGCTCCAGCAGCGTCGGCGAGCGGGACGCCGGCCGCGAGCTGGTTTGCGAAAGCAATAACAGTTTCGTCTCCTTCGATGCCGGCTTGAGATGCTGCGGCGTTGAACTGCTCCAGCGTCATGCCGGTTACTTCGAGCGCTGATGCAACAGCCAGTTCCTTGCTTGCTGCGAGTGCTGACGCGTAGGCGTCGCCGCTCGCCTGGCCGGACATGCCGTATTGCTCGATCTGCGCCGCTCCTGAAGCTCCGGCAGCAGCAGCTGCTTCGGCGGCTGCCTGGGCCTTGGTCGCGCCGTTCGCCAATGCGTTTGCGTATGCTGTGACCGCCTCGTCTCCTTCGATACCGAAGTAGGCGCAGTCAGCCTGTATCTGCTCGACTGACGCACCGGTCATCTCCGCAGCTGCCGCGACGGCTTGGCTCGCACCTTCGCTCATGCCAGCAGCATATTCAGCAGCAGCATTTGACCCTTCGGTCTTCGCGACAATGCCGAATTCTTGCAGTTTCGCAACGATGCTTTGGATACTGCCATCATAGGATTGGGCAAGCGAAGCAAGCTGCTCTTCGGACAAGCTTGACAGCTCGGATGTCGATACCCCGCACTCCTCCAACGCCGATGCGAAATCGCTTACGCTCTGGCCGGTGCTCGCAAGCGCGTTCGCGACGGCGGCGTTCGAGTTCGCCCATTCCGCTATATCTGCGGAAGAAGAGCCCATCGCAGCCCCGAGCTCTTCTATGCGGTCCTCGTACATCGATACGGTCTCGCTTGTCGCGTTGTACTGGTCGCGCGCTCCTACGAGGGCGTTGTAGTTCTCGTTGATCGCCTCGTTGATCTTTTTCTGTTCGGCAATGGTCTTGCCGGATTTCGACGCGATGAGGTCGCTTCGCTCTTGCTCTAGCCTTGCTATCTCCATCAGGTCGGATTCTTGCTGCTTGTAGAGGTCCTTCAACCCTTCCGACGCCGCCTCGTACCGCAGCCTTTCCTGATGCGCCGAGACGACCGCCCTGATCGCATCCACCTGACCGTACAGCGCGCCGTTCGCATCGTTCGTGAGCTGGAACGACGTACCGCACGCCTCGTTGACCTTGTTCACGGCATCTTGGAGACGGGCCTGCTCGCCGGCGGTCAAGTCGGACTTAGTTCCCAGCTCCTCGATGACGCCCATGTACGATTCGAGCATCCCGGCATGGCTCCCGGCTTCGGTCATGCTGTCAGAGAGCGATTTTGCGAGGTCTCTATGCGCTTGGGTGAGTTCGTCTGCTTTTGCCTTGATCCCATCGGCGGTCGCCGAATAATCGCTCGCAGATGCTTTCGCGGAATCGAAACCTGTTTGCAGCCCGCTGAGCGAATTTTTAAGCGACCGGCTCGCTTCGTCTAAGCTCCGCTGGCGTTCTTCCGCTTCGGCGTTCGCGTCGACGAACTCCATGATCTTGCCAATAACGGCCCCTATGGCGACAACCAGGAGTCCGATCCCCGTTTTCGCTATGGCTGATTTCAGCTTTCCAAGCGCTCTTGATGCAAGAGTGGTTGATGCAGCCATGCCTTTTGCGGCGGTTGCCCCTGCATTAGAAGTCGCAGCATATGCTGCGTTTGCCGCTGACGATGCCTTCGCTGCTCTTGAAGCATCGTCGGCGCTCGTTCCGAACTTCGCGACGAGCCTTGCCGCTCCCTGCATGCCCTTTCCGACCCCGCCGACGATAGGTATCATCTTTGACAGGATGGAAAGCGCGGGGCCGAGCCCAGCGACCAGCGCCGCCGTTTGTATGACGTTGTGCTGCTCCTCTTCGCTCATGCTGGAGAAAGCCTCTGCTGCATCTCCAACGATGCCGGCTATTTCCGTCACCGTCGGCGCGAGCGCGGTTCCGATCTTGATAGCCGCCGTCTCGACGGCTCCCTTCATCTCCTCGATGGCGCGGGCGCTATCGCCCATCTGCGAATCAGCGAGACGTTGTGCGGCCGTCTGGTCGTTCGTCGCCGCCGTGTACTTCTCTATCCCATCGCGTCCGAGGTTCGTCATGATGAGCGCTGCACGGCTCGCGTCGGATCCGAACAGCGTCTGCATCGCAGCGTCTTTCTCTGCGCTCGAAAGACCTCCCAGCTTGTCGGTCAGCTCTTGCGCGACGCCGGCAGCATCGAGCATGTTTCCGTTTCCGTCGCGGACGTTGATGCCGAGGGATTCCATCTTCCCAGCCGCTTCGTCCGTCGGCGCGGCGAGGCGCTGGAGCATGGTTTTTAGAGACGTTCCAGCGTCGCTTCCCGTTACGCCGGCGTCCGCGAAAGCGCCGAGAACAGCCGTGGTGTCCTGGATGCTCCATCCGGCGCTGTTCGCTTGCGCCGAAACCTGCGACAAGCCTTGCGTGAGGTCGGATACGTCAGCTGAAGAAGCAGCAGCTGCTCCGGCAAGGGCGTTCGCCGCCTCTCCCGTCTGGTCTGCCGAAAGGCCGAACGCTCCCATCGCTTGAACTACGGTGTTCGCAGCGTCGGCAAGGCTCATGTTTCCGGCGGCGGCAAGAGCCATCGTCGTGGCGAGCGCACCGCCCTTTATGTCAGCCTCGGTCAGACCGCCCTTGGCAAGCTCAACCATGGCGTTCCCGGCTTCGGTCGCGCTGAAGATCGTGTCCTCTCCGGTTTTGAGCGCGAGCTGTCGAAGCGCCTCCATGTTGGCGTTCGGGTCGTTCAGCGCGCCTGCGACTTGGCTCATGGACGTCTCGAAGTCCGATGCGAGCTTGAACGCCGCTGCTCCGGTCGCGACAACGGCCGGCGTGAGCGTGTGCGTCAGGGTGGATCCTGCTTGCGACATGGCCCTGCTCGCCGGTTCGAGCTTGGCAGCGAAGCTCTCCAGTTTCTTGCCGGCCTGGTTCAGCGTCGAGTTCGCGAGTTTCTGCTGCACCATCGATTCTGCGAGCGCCTGCTTGTAGCCTTTCAGCTTCTGCTCGCATATCGCGATGTCGGATTGCAGCTTCGTCCACTGCTCGTTGTTCATCGGCTGCGTGCCGTCGAGGGCGTCCTTCTCCGCCTGGCGGAGAACCTTCAGCTGCTCCTCGGTCGATTTGATCGCCTTTTGGTAGTCCCTTTGCTGCTGCGCCAGCAGCTTCACGTTCCCTGGATCTAGCTTCAGCGCGCGCTCTATCTGCCGCAGCTCGGACGAAACGCCGCTCATATCGCTCTTCGCCTTGCGAAGCGCGCTGGAGAGGCTCGACGTGTCGGCTCCGAGCTTGACGGTCAGTCCTTTGTACGCGTCTGCCATGTTTTCACCTCCTTGGTTTATCCGAGCAACCTGTCGATGTCCTCCTGCGTCGCGTCGCGCACGCCGTCGCCACCAGTCCCGTCCGCAAAGGCAAGGTCGGTGTACGCTATGAAGTCACGCATGGTCATGCGGCGGATGTCCTTAACCGAGAATCCGATCCGCACGAGCGCCAAGACGTTTCGCCAGGGAGTCCATTCGTCTGCCGACCCACTTCCTGGCGAGCCCGGTCTTTTCGCGACGAAACAGCTCGGCCGAGACGGCCGAGTCGATCACCTCCAGCGCGCGAGCATCGCCCAGCGCGAAGGACTTCGGATCGAACTCGCGCAGCCACGAGGCGTAGTCGGAAACGCCGTCGTCGTGCGTTCGGCACATGGCCCATGCGACTTGGAGCAGGATCGACATGTCGGGCGTGCCGCCCTCGTACGCCGCGAGAACCGCTTTGAAGAGGTCGCCGTCGAACGCATCCCGGTAGACCAGGAACGTGTACGGCGACCCCTGCATGGTCACTTCGCGGCCGTATACGACCGTCTTGACCATTACGATCCGACCGTGAAGGACGGCGTGAGGACGGAATCGTAGAAGCCGCTGTAGGCCGTCGCATTCGCCTCGCTCTTCTCGATGGAGAGCTTCGTGACCTTCTTGCCGCCGATCTCCTCGGGGATCATCGTCACGGCCAGCTTCTCGGTGGCCGGCGACGCCTTGTCCTCCGACGTCTTGTTCTCGTCTTTCGGCCGCTCCGCCGTCACGTTGTAGAACACGTTGAGGCGGTCCTTCGCATCGCCCTTCACCTTGAAGAGCAGCGCGAAAGGCTTGGGCACGGCGTCCGCGATCTCCACGAGCGCGCCGTTCTTGTCGATCTCCCATCCGAAGATCGCGACCTTGACGGAATCGGGAATGAGCGCCATTTCAAGATCGCCGGTGTAGCCGGCGTTGGTGACGCAAGTGTAGTAAGCGCCGTTGTCGGCGAAGAACTTCTCGGTGCCGCCCTCAGGGGACGTGGACAGGCTCACCGCTCCGGGGAGCTTGGTGATATCGCCGTAGGCTCCCGCTCCGGTGAGCGGTGCGATGGCCACGTCGGAGAGGCCGAACCGCACTTTGTTTGTTTCGCTTGCCATATGTCATCCTCCTAGATTGTGTCGAAGTAGTAGGCGACCAGGAAGAAGTCCCCCTGGTCGCCCGTCTCGTTGATCGAATACGTGGTTTCGTTTTCCGAAAGCGCCCGCTCTATCGCCGCCTCGCCGTCGTCGTGCTTGCCCTCGCTGTACAGCTCCGCGCACCAGCGCGTGACCTTCGCGTAGTTGGAGTTGTCCGCGTACGCGTCGCTCCTGCCCGTTCGGAAGAACACGACGTACGGGAGCGGAGGCGGCTTGGCCGGAGCCCATTGGCGGTAAGCTACGGGCATCCCGGCCGATTTGAGCATGGCGAAAACGTCTTTGCGCTCCATCATCTGCCAAGCTCCTTCAATATCGCCTCAGCGCCCGTCTCGTACGCTGGCTCGATGTGCGGGTGCGCCGGAACTCGCTCGCCTGTGTCGCGCCCGTGGATGAACTTCTCGTGGCCGAACTCCAGCAGGTGCGTGAGCGACGGCTTGGAGGCGTTGTAGACGCGCACGTAGTAGCCGCCGAAGCGGTCGTAGTCGGTGCGCATCCTCCATCCTGCTGCGTACTCGCCCGTCATCCTCGGATCGGCGGTTTCCCGGAGCTGCTTCTTGCATGCGCTGCCGCCCTTCTGCACGGCCTTCTTGGCGTCGGCCGTGCATTCGTCGATGAAATCGTCCAGGATGCCCTCGAACGCGTCTCCGAAGCCTGATGCGTCGACGTAGATCCCCTTGCTCATTCCCTGAACACCGCCCTCATCACGATCTGCTCGTTTCGGAAGCCGACGTTCTCGACGCTGGTTATATCCAGCGCCTTGCCGCGCCAGATGATCCTCGCGTTTCGCGTGCCGATTTCGTTGAAGACAGGGTGAAAGCGCGCGAACAGCTTGATCGTGTCCTGCGCCTGGACCGCCGCCGCCTGCCAGAACTCGGTTGAGCCGAGGCTGGACATGCGGGCGTACCCTCGGTAGACCGTTTCCCACTCGACGGACACGGAACCGCCATCGTCTTGAACCATCTGCTGTTTCTGCAATTCAAAAGGCTGGTCGTAATCCACGGTTCCACCTCCTAAAGCAGATTGAAGTCATGGCACGAGAGGATGGATTCGACCGCTCGGTTCACGTTCGCCTTGTCCACGTAGAGCGCCCTGTTGTCGTACATGTCGCGCGCCAGTATCAGGACGGCTATCGCTATGTCCGGGTACTCGTCCGCGTACTCCGCATCGATGCCGCACCGTTCGTAGACGTAGGACAGCGCGGCATCGTACACGGCTGAAACGGTCTGCATTTCCAACTCGTCAACGTAATCGGGTTCAAGGCGCAGGTGGCGGAGCAGGACGTTATTCGGTATCCGGCTTGCCTTCAGGCTTTCCAGCGTTTCGTCTGCCACTGGCCTTCACCTCCGTGACGGGGTACCCGCTGGCGATCATCTTCTTTCCGACCGCAGCGGGCACCTCGATTTCCTGGCCCCTGCCGGCGTTGCCGAGAGCGCCGGAAAAGGACTTGTCGACGAGCAGCTTCATTACTCGCCCTTCATCTTGAGCTGCGCGATCGCCTGCTCGACCTGGATTTTCGCGTCTACCTCGACGAAGCCGAGAACGCCGATTGCATGCTGCGGCGCGTAGAGCTCCTGGAGCACCTGGATGGTCGGCTGCTCGGCGAACTTGACGGCGAGGCCGCTGAAATCGCCGTAGAAGATCGCGGTCTTGCCAGCCTCCAGTCCGGGCATGTTGTCGGACGTGTACACGGGCTTGCCGAGCAGCGTCTTGCCGAACGGCGCGGTAACGTCGTCCTGGAGCAGGTAGCGGTCGTTGCCGTCCTTCAGCTTGCGGATCGCGGTGCGGGTCGCACGGTTCATGATCCACATCGCGCCCGCCTGGTAGTAGTCGATGACGGCGTCCTGCAAGTCGATCAGCTCGTCCGCCGTGATAGCGGTGGTCGCGGCGGCGGTGACGGTCTGGGAGCACGTGGAAAGGCCGCTGACCTTGCTCGAAGTGCCGACGAGCAGCTCCTTTTCGAGCCAACGGGCGATCTTCGTGCCCATGTCGTCCACCACGAAGGCCACAAGGTCGACGTCGGTGCTGTTCATCAAGGAACGGGACACCTTGGTAAGGGCGCGGGCGAGGAAGCCGTTGAGGCTGATCTTCTTGAACTGGCCGATGCTCGAAGTCGCCTCGGTGAACTCGTCGGCGTACTCGACCGTGATGGAGTTCTCGCTCTCGTCGTAGTACGGCAGATCGAGCTGACCCTTGATCGTGTAGCGCGTCGCGGCGTTCAGGATCGGGCAGACGTCGTAGATCTTCTTGACGATTCGGTCGGCGATGGTCTTGGGGATGATCGCGCCGTTGGTTCCTTCGGGCCCGCCGTTGACCATGTTCACGCCAGCGGCGCGCTGGAGGGTGCCGGACTGGTTTCCCCAGCGGATGTAGCTGGCGAACGCGCGCACTTCCTCGTCCTCGGTCGTCCCGGCGCCGTCGCCGTTGTCCTTCGCGTCGGGGATGGCGAGCTTGGCGCGCTGGTTCTCGATCATGTCGATGGTCTTGTCGAGGTCGTCGATCTCCTTTTCGAGAGCGCGGAACTTCTCGTCCTCCTCGGGCGTGACGGCGCGCACCTCCTCGGCGGCCTTGTCGGTGATGGCGGTCATCTCCGCGAGCTTGGCGTTGCGCTTCTCCTTCAGTGCTTTGATCTTCATGTGCGTGTTCCTCCTGTTTTCAGGCATGAAAAAAGCGCCCTTCGGCGCTCTCATGCGTTCTCGTTTCCCGCGGCTTGCGCCTACTGCGCTTTCAGCCGCTCGATGGTGCCTAGGTATTCGGAAAGATCAGGGGCTTCGTGCTTCTCTTCCGCCCTCTCCTCCTCGGTGGTTTCGATGCTCTCGAAGTCCATTGCCCGGTACTCGATGGGTGCGGCGTCGCTGCCGTCGTCGGCGCGCGTGAACACGCTCGTCGCAGAGTAGCACGGGAGAAGCCGTTGGTCGATGATCGACACTTCGGTCAGCTCCATGTCCTCGATGGCGCGGTGCTCCATCCCGGCGGATTCGCTTTTGCTCTGCCTCAGCGGTCGAAAGCCGAAGCTCCATCCGCGCAACTCTCTGTTTCGCGCTTTCTCGATCACCTCGGGATCGGCGACGACGGCGCGGGCGTAGAGGCCGATCGCGTCCTCTTTGAGTTCCAGGTTCTTCCCCTCCTCGCCGACGACGCGCTCCTTGTCGTGGTTCAGGAGCATTTCGCGTTTTCCTCGCATGAGAGCGCGGGCGAAAGCCCCCGGCTTGATCGTCTCGGTGAAATAGCCGTCCTTGTCGCGCAGCACGCGGGATTCGCGGTCTACCGCGTTAACGTACCCGGTGATCTCCACCGAATCAGCTCTGATGTTGACCTTCATTCTCTGTTTCACCTCCTTCGTCGGTTGGCTCCTTGACGTTCCCATCGTCGGACGCGGGCCGTTCGCCCGGTTCGCACGGTTGCAGGTCGTCGAGGTCTATCGCCTTGCCCATGTTCGGCACGATGATCCTGTTCCTCTTCGCGTCGAAGAGAACGTCCTGCAACCCCATGTTGGTGTACTCCATGCCGAGCGGCGGCATGTTCTCGGACTTGCGCACCTCGTCGACCATGACGAAGCCGCCCTCTTTTGCGATCTTCCACGCCTCCCAGCGCTCCTTGACGTCGGCCTTCGTGAACTCGGACAGGTCGAACCCGAAGAAATGGGTCGGTTTTTCAGATTCGAGCAGCAAAGACCGGTTAAGGGCTGCGACGAACGCGGCCAGGACGTCCATGATGCAGAATCGGATGTAGTTGTCCCGCGCGTTCTTGCTCGCGTTGTCGGTTCCTCCGCTCCTGATGATTTCTGGAGGCATCTTGAACATGCTGTAGATGTCGTTCGCGTTGGTCTGCTTGTTCTCGTTCAGCTGCATCTCGGTGGAGCTTGCCGAAGCCTCCTGGAACTCCAGTCCGTTGTTGAGCACTACGACGTTCTCGTCCGTGGAGCCGTAGAACCGGCGCCACGCGTCTTTCAGGGCTTTCAGCGCCTTTTTCCCTAGCCCCTTCGTAGATTTCAGGAAGCCTCGCTTGTTTCCCCCGCGCTGGACGAGCGACCGTTCGTAGAGCATCGTCATGTACGCGACGGAAAGTGCGACCTGGTTAGCTGTGATCACGCTACGCCCGAAACGCCCGTTTCTCGTGGAGCGAAGCACTCTGACGATCTGCCATTGCTCGTACCGCCGCCCTCCGATCATGTACGCGACGTGCTTGAAAATCGGGTCGTAGACCTCGTCCTCCATCGGGCAGACGTCTTCGGCTCGCACGTAGTGGAGGCTTTCTATCTCGTTCGAGTAGGGGCTTGCGTAGTTGACGAACATGTTGCCGCCGACGTCCGAGCAGTAGTAATCCTCGACGATCGCCTTTTTCATTTCAGGGCCGGTGAGCAGATCCCCCGTGTCCCCGTTTAGCATGAGCACCCTGGGATCATCCTCCAGCTCTGTAACGGAATCGCCGTTCCTCGCGTACAGCTTCACGGGCAACGACGCAACCGTGCCGGATATGGTGTCCACGCATGCGGCGAACGCCGGGATCGCCATCGCCTCGGTCTTCGTGATCGTGACGAGCGGCGTCGCTCCTCCGATTAGAAGGTCGTCTCCGGTTACGGATTCGTCATCAGCCGATTCCGACGCTCGGACGAAATAATCCATGATTCCCAATTCCTCACCTCCTTCCTAATACTGGCAAACGAAGTCGTCGCCGAAGATGATGTCTTGCTGGAGCAGGTAAACGGCGTTGAGCAGAGCGACGACCATATCTACCTTGCCGTTTGACTTCTTCTTGTTCACGTAACGGTTGAGGTTCGTGTCGAACGAGCAGCGCGCGTTCTGGAAGTTGATTTCGAGCAGCTTGTTCTTCAGGTAGTGGAACTGCCCGCCCTCGATCTTCTCTGCAAGAAGTTTGGTCGGAGGGTGCAGAACGCTCGAATGCTGCTTGATCTCGACGCAGGTGATGCCAGCCTCTTCCCATTTCTGGACGCTGGAAATGGCGTTGTAGCGGTCGTATCCGAGGGACACGACGGTTCCGCCGTACTTCCGCTCGATGCTCTTCACGAACTCCTCGATCACGGAGTAGTCGACCACCATCCCGCCGCATGCGACGGCGTTCCCGGCGTTGACGAACTGCTGGTAGTCCACTTTCTCGAACACCGTCTTTTCGTGTTGGCGCTCAGCCGGGAAGAACGCGGTGACGTCGCAGAAAATCTCGTCATTATCCTCGAACGCGACGGCCACTGCGCAATTGTCGTTCGTCATCGCGAGGTCCACGCCGACGTACAGCGAGCGGCCTGCGAAGCTTATAGATTCCTCCGACCCCGCCTTCACGGCGTCTATCGGAACGTAGGATTCAGTCCCTGCTCCCTGGTAGACGATGTTGCAGTGCTTCGTGATGAAGTTCTCGCGCTTGCTCTCGACGGCTACAGCTTCGGCGCGCCATTTCAGCAGGTTGTCCCAAACCTTCTCGATTTCGAGCGACAATGGGTTCCCCTGGGCAAGGACGGCGTCGTCGTCCATCCAGCCCTTCGTGTCGTCGGGTTCGTACAAGAGCGCGAAGCACGCCTCGTCCTCGATGATGCCGTCGAGCACCTTCTTCGCGTACGAGACCTCGTCTTCAAGCGGGTTGTCGATCGTGGGGTACTTCGTCGACGTGCAGAAGCCGAGCGGCATGTCCACAAGAAGCTGGCCGGACCGCATCGCCTCGATGGGGTAGTTCGTCGGCAACGCGCCGATCTCGTCGGCGATAAAGGCGTTCGGCTCCTTGCCGTCCATGCGGTTCGTCGAGTAGTTCAGCGGCTTGTACTCCGTCTTGCTGCGCTTGCTGCGTATCCAGTCGCGCCGAACGTCGAGGTCGCCAGTCAAAGCCTCGTCGTTGACCGAGATGAGCGGGTCGAGCGCCTTCTTTATCTCGCGCGCCAGATCGCCGTCTGGCGCCACGCTGAAGAAGCGCGAGAACGGAGGCTCCAGGAGGAAGAGCAGGATGAAGAGGACGGCTACGACGAAGGTCTTGCCGTTCTTTCGGCATATCTCCAAGAGCGCGCGCTCGTAGCGCCTCCTTTTCGGGTCGTCGCGGTGGACGCAGCAGAGAAGAGACGCGATGATGAGCCATTGGTAGCCGGCCAGCGCTTCGTAGACCGTCTTCCCCGTGCGCGGCCCCTTCGCCATCCTCAGCACGGACAGGATGCGGCAGATCCTGCGCAGCAGCTTCCTGTTCACGACGTACTTCGGGTTTTCGTCGTCCCACATGCGGAGGAATTCGGCGCATTGGAGCTTTACGTAGCGCGGAGCCAGGTCTGTTCCGTCTACTTCGATGCGAGGCGCCGCTAGGGTCCCATCGACCACCGCGCGCGCGTACTGCGCTGCATGGTCAATCCTCATCGTCGCCCATGACGTCGAAGACCGTCAGGGGCTTCTTCGCTATGCTAGCCGCCTTGTCGGCGACCTTGGCGCGCGCGGCCCTCGACATGCCGAGGTCGCGCATGCAGTCGAGCGCGCTCTTGCGGCACGATTCCCTTGCCTGGCGCGTCTGCACGTTGGACAACGCCTCCACTCCGGCTCCTTCATGGTCTATCAGCATGTCCAGCTTCGCCTTGCGGTCGAGCGATATCGCGAGCTCTTCGAGCAGGAAGTAATCGAGGTTGCAGAGGGAGTCCTCCGGGAAGCACTCGCGCACGATGAACCCGAACAGGCCCTTGCGCTCGTCGCTCCATTCTGCTGGCGGGTCTAGGCGGTCGCTCTTGCCGCGCAGCTCTCGCTCCATGGCGGCGCGCGCCTCCCGCTCGGCGTTCGATATGCGCGTGCCGTCCGACAGCATGTCCACCGGAAGCGTCGGTCTCGCCATGCGCCTCACCTCCTTCCGTGGTTTTCGGTTTGGGGATTTTCATGAGTTAAAAACAGTTCGTGCGTTTGTCTGGGCGGCGTTGGTGTACGGCTGAGAGGCCGCAGGATCGCGTCAGACCGGGGGGGGATTGCTATCCCCTTGTCCGGTATCGTCCTATTAAGTCTCGAAGCGCAGAACGGCTTATATCGCCTCGCTCCGCCTCCTCGTGGTGCGCCGAGCAGAGCGTGACGCAGTTGCCGAGGTCGTTGCGGAGGCCGAAGTCCTCCTCCAAAGGCACGATGTGGTGGACGCTGAGGCCGTCGGTGGCGATGATGCCGAGCGAGCGGCACACGACGCACATGTTCATGTCGAGGTCGCGAACCTCGTCGCGCGTGCGCTGCCAGTCCGCCGTGCTGCGGTACTTCGACGCCCTGGACTCACGCGGAGCGTGCTGCTTGCTCCTGCACTTGACGCGGCTGTCGTGTATGCGCCCGCATGCAGGGCACGATCTAAGCATGCCGCCCGTCCATCGGAGACTCGTTGTTCGCGAAGCACTCGCCCATGCCGTCGTAGGCGTCGACAGCGACGATGGAGCCGATGCGCGGACGGGCATGCGGAACCGGTACGCCGCATGCCCGCAGCATGGCGCGGCTGATGGCGGTGTCGTATTGCAACGCGATTGCGATTACCTCTTCGACGGATACCATTGCTGCCTCCCTGTCTCGGCGATAAAAAAGCCGCCCCTAATGGACGGCTGTTCGGTTGCGTCTCGCTTATATCAGACTATCAGGATCAGACGGCAATGGGCGGCAGCGTTTCTATCGGCGCGGCGTTGGGGAACTCGTCGCGCCGGAACGTCTCCGGGATCAAGCGGTACAGGTCGCGCGCCCCGGCGTCGCCGATGGTGCGAGCCTGGCGCTCGCTGTATCCGATCACGCGCCCGACGTAGGCCCACGTCCGCCCCTCGACCACGTGCATCCACATGGCCCACCTGCCCACGTGGTGCGGATCGCACATGTCCTGGGCGGCGGCTATCTCCGCATAGCATGCCGACACGCGGTCCGACCACTCCGCCTCCAGCTCCATGATGCGCGCGACGCCCTCGCCCAGCCTGTCCCCGCATCCGCCGGATCGGGAGCCTTCGAACGACGCCCCCATGGACACGAGCCGCGACCGCACGTCCCTTATCCTCGACTCGATCTCGCGTATCTCGTCGTCCATCGTCTTTATATGCCGCAAGTAAGACGCGACGCATGCCCGCATGACGAATATGTCGTGGTCCAAATCTGCCTCCGGAATCCGATCGAACAAGTGTGCTTGATATTTTATCGCATAAATTATCACTGTCGACGAACATGCGAAAAACGTCGCCTCCCCTTGACGAAATTCGATAGGCGGGTATCATCATCCCCCTCTCCCGGAAAACGGACGAGCTCATCGATGCAAAGCAGTCAGAAGGAGGCGGCCTTGACGCTCATTCGCAAAACGAAAAAGGAGAAAGTTCGCTATCTCGAGTGGTTCGATATCCTCTCGCTCACCGTTATCCTATTCGGCTGGGCGATCCTCTCGTCCACTATGTCGCTCTTGGGCCTTTCGCAAGGGACGGCGACGGTCGAAGGCAACATCTCGTTCTCCGTCGCGGACAACTACAACGCCATCGCCGTCCAATCGGGGTTGCTGGCGATCGCCCTGCTGTACCTGCGAGCCAGGAACTTCGATTTCAAGGCATGGCGCATCAAGCTCGATCTCAGAGCGGTCCTCTGCGCTGCGTTCGTGTTTCTAATCGGCTCGCTCGCCTTCGATGCCTACATGGTCGTTGCGGGGTCGATCCGCGAGGCGATCCAGTTCCCGAACCCGATCGGATCTTTTTTCTGGAGCGAACCCGTTTCCAGGGTCTTGCACGCCGCGCTCAACGGAGCGTACGAAGAGCTGTACTTCCTAGGCATCTGCCTCGCGGTGAGGCCCAGGCACCTGAAGTGGGCCGTGCCGTTCTCGTTGCTCGTGCGCGCAAGCTTCCATACCTACCAAGGGTTAATGCCTGCATTGGGAATCGGCCTCGTGTTCGGAGGAGCCGTCTACCTGATCTACAGGCGGTCGAAAGACAAGAACCTAGCGCCGTTTTTCATCGCGCATTCGGCGGCAGACGTGTTCGGACTGGGAATCCTGTCGCATTTCATCGGGTAGAGCGCCGCCTCCCTTGACGTGCTCCACGCGCCACCTCGGCGAACGCCGGGGATCGGCCGCGTACGCCTGGACCGTGCGCGGCTTGAGGCCCGCGGCCGCCGCGCACTCGCTCGCGGTCCCCTCGGCTATCAAGGCCCCGCGGTCGAACACCCTGTAACGCTGCCTCTCGCGAACCATGGCGCGGCTCCTCCCCTGCGTCGGTCGTTTTGCAGATGATACGGCACGGACGTCGGCGAGTCCAGCGCGCCCGCGCGAAGCAAGCTCGTGCCAGTTGCATTAAAGAATCAGATCCGCAACGGTTTCCCGCCCGTCTCGCTCCGCCCATCGCCCCTGCCGTTACAATGCCGGACAAGGCAGATCGACTCGAGAGGAGAGCCAATGGAAGACGTCAAGGAAAAGCTGGGAGAAGCGGCCGACAAGGCGAAGGAAGCCGTGAGCGAGGCGGCCCACGACGTGAAGAACGCCGTGAAGGACGCCGCCCACGACGTGAAGAACGCCGCCAAGGACGTCGCCGCCGACGCGAAGAACGCCGTGAAGGACATCGAGGCGGAGGCGAAGCGCAAGTAGCCGACCGCGCTCTCGCTTAAAGGAAGAGGGCCCGCAGCCTTGGATTGGCTGCGGGCCCTCTTCCTTCGTCAGCTGTACTGCCTTGTAACCCTCATCTTCACGTCTTCGACGGGAACTTTGCTCTCCCTTAGCAGGATGCGCAGGTCGTCCAGGTCGGGCAACGTCCCCTCGCCGGCGATCTCGACGACCACCGCGCCGCCCGACGCGTCGACGGAGACCGGCTCGTAGGACGATTCCCTCAGCCATTCCCTCACGGACTGCGCGGCACCGCGCTCGAAGGAGTACTGCTCGATGACCTCGTTGCTCGCAGCGGCGAGGGGCACGGCGAGCAGGACGGTCCCGACGACCGCGGTGGCGTACCACAAAAGCCTCGCCTTCGCGCTGCTTCCGTCCTGCGCGCGCCCGGCAAATCCCATCAGGAAGAACACGGCATTGCACGAAAGCTGGATGGCGAAGAAGTTCACGGTGAATAGGAGCAGGGCCCCTGACGCGACCGCTTGGGCCCCCTGGGCGAGAGCCGCGCCCGCCACGCAGAGGGGAGGCACGATCGACACCGAGATGGCGACGCCCGGGATGGCGTCGAACACGTCGTCGCGGCCGACGGCCAAGGCTCCGACGGCCCCGGACGCGACGGCCACGACGAGGTCGACGAGGCGCGGGGAGACCCGCGACGACACTTCGCCGTTGCCGACCAGCGGGACGCCGGCCGGTATGGCGAGCGACGTAACACCGGCGACGGCGACGACCGCAGCCGCTCCCGAGAGGGCGACCAGAAGGCCCCTCGCCGCCTGGCGCCGCTTGCCCGTCGCGATGGCGAACGACGTGCCGATCATGGGCGACATGAGCGGGGCTATGAGCATCGCCCCTATCACTATGGCAGACGACTCGGCGGCGATCCCGCAGGTGGCGATCACCGCCGACAGCACGAGGCAGAGAAGGAACGCGGAGTACTGCTTGACGGGATTATCGACGCGCACCAACGTGATGCGCTCGATCTCGGGGATCCTCTCGGCGTTGGTTTTCCCTCCCGCGAATATCCTGGACACGACGCTCATCGAATGGCCTTTCGCTCGGCGGTGGATTCCTGCAAGAGAATGCTACCACACCGGCCACGGCGGCAGGCGCTCTGCGCTCATTCCGCGCCTCCGATCGGATGGCTGCAAAACGTCCTGCTGGTTGAGTGCGCCGCGTTCTTTAGAGAAGGGCGACGGGCAGCCGGGGCATACGCTCCTATATCATCGGCGATCCTCCTTCCTCCTCATTAACTCGACGGCGAGCATCCTCGCGATCCCTGCCAGCACCCACGCGCAGAACGCCGCCATGAGCGCGATGGACGCGACGAACAGCCACGCCGCCATCACATGCCCCATTCGTCTAACTGCTCGTCAGAAGGATCCCAGTTACTCTCGTTGGTACGCCGCTCTTCCAGGCCGCAGTACGGGCAAGCGAATGATGGCTTTCGCATTCGAGCATGGAGGCGCATATTCTTCGTTAACAGGAACTCGTGTCCGCATTGGGTGCTTACGGCAAACTTACCTTTCGCTAGCCAGCACATCCGCCATAAGCACGTCTCGCGTCCGCTCATTCGTCCACCACCTTCGCGCCGCATCCGCCGCAGAACCTATACGGATCGTGCAGCTCGCTCCCGCATACGTCGCACGATACGCTCGTGCCTTTGCGGATGGGCTTGCACGTGCGCTCCCAGCGGGTGTTCCAGGTTTCGGCTGCGTCTGCGAACGCTCGCAGCTTCTCGATCCCGCTCGTTTCATCGGCCATCATCGGCCTCCTTTCGTCTTGATGTAGTGCAGATGCCCTGCGCGTCGGCAGCTTTTGCACCGGCACCCGTAGCGGTTGTAGCCGGCGTACGTGCCATGCGACGGATGGCCGGGATCGGCGGACATCTCGGCGAGCACTTCTGCTCGGCGCTCGCGCTCCCTCGCGGCTCCCTTATTGCGGGCTTCGCGAGAAGCGGCGCGGCATCTCTCGCATCGGCATCCGTACTTGTAGCCTGTAGCCGTCCCGTGTCTTCGGTCGTTAGGGTCGGCGATCATGTCCTCCAGGTGCTTCTCGGTGCCGCGCCGCTTCGGGAGCGGCGCGGCGGGCTGCTCGACTGCCTTCTGATCGTTTCGATGCCGAAACCCCCGCACCTGCCCGTAGTGCTCGGCCATCAGGCCCCCTCGCGGCAGAATCCCGTCACCGGACCGTAGAGCGTTTTCATGCATCCCTTTTTCCCGAACTCGTCGTGCTCGGAATCATCGGCATCGTGATCTTCACCTGCGCCGATGCCGTAGCCGATGCGGGCTGGGCGGGCGGCTTCGCTGCACGTCCGTTCCACCATGGCCCGCTCGGCCTCGCTCGCCGC
>ERZ836760.1459-NODE-1459-length-25205-cov-5.612565_pt1 | contig 25205 bp, 18 predicted proteins | sample MGYA00519941_ERZ836760 | MGnify/ENA primary metagenome ERZ836760 (study PRJEB31850, sample SAMEA3708807) | human gut metagenome | biome: human gut; feature: human-associated habitat; material: faeces | place: China | collected 2014 ... | reverse complement strand
TGGAAATAATAGAAGGACACTTAATGCCAGATCATATCCATATGTTGGTAAGTATTCCACCGAAATATAGTATATCACAGTTTATGGGATTTAAAAGGAAAAAGTCACATTGTCCTTGCACTCCAGGTAAAAAGCGTTTACTATAACAATTGATTTTAAAAGTAATTACCATGTAACCTGCAGGAGGATTTTATCAATGAAAGTTTATGTATGTTTCCCTGATGGAAAAGCGAAAGCACTGACTATGAGCTACGATGACGGCAAAATTCAGGACGAACGTCTTGTCTCCATTTTTAACCATTATGGCATACGGGGAACTTTTAATTTAAATTACGGAATGATCGATAAAGAAGGACTCAATCCGCCGCGCATCAAAAGTTCACGGATCAATGAACTTTACGCCGGACATGAAATCGCAACCCATACCATGACCCACCCGACCATTGCACGCTGTCCAATGACGGAAGTTGCCGAAGAAATTTTAGCTGACCGCAAAGGCTTAGAGCAGATCACCGGCCGCATCATCCGCGGACATGCTTATCCAAACGGATCTTACAATGAAGAAATCAAACAGTTATTCCGCCAGCTTGGCATTGCATATGCCCGCATCGTAGAACCGGCAGCTGACTTTGCACTTCCAACCGACCCTCTTGAATGGCATCCGACCTGTCATCATGATGCACCGGATCTGATGGAAAAAGCTGAATTTTTTGCAGAATTCAAGAAAAAACAATATTTAAAATTAATGTATGTCTGGGGACACAGTTATGAATTTGACAATCATGATAACTGGAATGTCATTGAAGATTTCTGTGCCTATATGGGCGGCAGAAATGATATCTGGTATGCAACCAACATCGAGATCATTGATTATATGGATGCCGCCAGACGTCTGATTTTCTCAGCAGACTGCAGAAGAGTCTACAATCCGAATGCCATCAGTGTCTGGCTTGAAATTGACGGAGATACTGTGATAGAAGTAAAAGGCGGCACCTGCCTGGAAATTTAATCATAACCTTCTTAATCATCATGCTTTTTTCGCTCTGTCGTTTTTCGTATAAACTGTTTTACCAGTTCATAAACAAGAAATCCAAACAGTCCGCCAATCGTATTTAAGATCAGGTCATCTACATCAAGACTTCCGACCTTGAACACAAGCTGCAGTATTTCCACAACAAGACTCAATTCAAAGCTGTAAAGCACCGTATACCGCAGTTTTCTGCACCGTTCATAGTAGATTGGCAAAAAAGTTCCAAATGGCATGAATGCAATGATATTTCCCACAAGGTTTAAAACCACTGCATAAGTACCGAGAACTTTTCGATAACGTATGAAACGCATGATTTCTTTTAATGGCACAAGATTATAGTGATATGCTCTCTCACTGTAAGTCCGTCCCATTTTTTCTGAAAAGAATAAGAAATAAAACAACACCGCAAAATAAACAGTGAACAATACGCCGGCAATCAGCCGGCGTCTTTTTTTTCTGTCATCCATCGCATTATTTACATCCATACTGTTCATAGTATGCATCAATTGCTTTTTTTATCTCATCATTAATGACAATTTTGCCCTGACACTCCTTATTGTAAAGATGTTCTACGACCTCTTCCATCGTTACAATCGCATTTGTCGGAAAACCATAAGTTTCCCGGATTTCATCAAGTGCACTCATTTTACCGCCAAGTCCCATTTCCATACGGTTTAAAGAAACCATCAGGCCAACGATCTCAACATTTGCAGCTCCTCTTACTTTCGGAACTGTCTCCTCCATGGATTTACCGGATGTTGTAACATCCTCGATCATGACAACACGGTCACCATCTTTTAAACTGCTTCCAAGGAAACTTCCCTTATCTGCTCCGTGGTCTTTTTCTTCTTTTCTATCCGAACAGTAACGGACTTCTTTTCCATACAATTTGCTGAATGCAACTGCTGTTACAACACTGATCGGGATTCCCTTGTATGCCGGTCCGAATAATACATCAAAATCATCTCCATACTTCTCATGGATCGCCTTTGCGTAATACTCACCAAGACGCATTAACTGTGAACCTGTCACATAAGCTCCTGCATTCATAAAAAATGGGGATTTGCGTCCACTCTTTAATGTAAACTCTCCAAATTTGAGCACATCACTCTCAACCATAAACTCGATAAATTCCTGCTTGTACTGTTCCATTTTATCTACGACCTCCTGTTTAACTTCCTTAATATCGATTGTTTGCACCTGATTCTCTCGTGTCTTCACAATTATTTTTATACTATCATAAGTGTCTTGGAATCTCAATCTCTTTTAACTTCATTTTTTAACCTGTAGAAAAGACATTAGAATTTTTATCAGACAAGACCCTATTTTAAATCTTCTGTTTCATAACATATCTGTCTATTCCGTCAGTTCTCCTATCACTGTGATAAATCTTTGCTCTGTAAGACCGGAACTTTCTATGGTAAATATAACTCCATCTTTTTCAAAAACAGCGACATAACTATACCCGCCAGTCTGCCCGATCGGATAACATCCCGCTGTGACCGTAATCCCATGCACCAGAGACGTGGCTAAATGTGTATCTGTAAATCTTGTCACGATCCCGGATTCCGTTGTACGAACTCCGATTTTCAATGTACGTTCTCCACTTTCATCCGAATAGATCAGACTATTATTATCATCCACTGCTTCTCCTGCTTTATCATATCCAACATGATAAACACCATCCGACAGAATGAATCCATCCGGAATGGAAGTCGGACAGATCTTTGTTCCAAAATATTCTTCCAGCCCTGCTGCATCATAAGAAACAATCTGATACGGTTCTGCTACATCATAGGCTATACTTTCCATTTCGCGAATCTCATTAAAGATCAGACCGGTATCCTCTTCTGCTTTTTCCACCCCTGCCTCATCCGCTGATCCGGCTGCTGTACTTCCATACATACCATCATAATCATTGAAAACCGTATCCACAGAGTTATTTTTGTTTCCTGAATATCCATTCCTGATCCTTCCATAAAACATTCCTGCACCGATGATCAGCACAAATGCTGTCATACACATCGCCGCCGAAATAGTGATATGCGCAGGCTGTTCCTTCTCTAAAGGGATTTTTTCTCTTATAACATAAAACATCCGCTTCATCCGTGATTTTGATTTTATCTCAACTTCCGCATCTGAAACATACTTTGGATCAATATGCCCGAATGCATCAATCAGATCATCTGCTTTCACTGCTCACACCTCGATTCCTTCCTGAGCAAGACATTTCCGTAAACTTTCCCTTGAACGCATCAGAGACGATTTTACCTTGCTCTCACTGATGGAGAATCTCTTTGCAATTTCAGCTATACTGTCAAAATACCAGTACCTCCGCACAAAGATCCTGCGGTTTTCTGTCTTCATCCCAGCCAGAAAACGGTTAATCATCTCCGCAAGTTCCATATTTTCCACATGTAACTCCATATTTTCACCGGAAATACAGTCCTGCATCTCTTCATATATGTAAGAAATTTCTCCCTCTCCACGCTTTTTCGAATGATTTTTCCGGTAGCGGTCTAAGGATAGATTTCTTGTAATCGCTCCTAAAAACGCCTGCAATATCCCCGGCCGCTCTGTCGGCATGGAATTCCACGCCCGGAACCATGTATCATTCATACACTCTTCACAATCACTTTCATTGTGCAGTACATTCTGTGCTATCTTGTGACAATATGCTCCGTATTTCTGCTGTGAGCATGTAATTGCCCTCTGATCTCTGACCCAGTATAACTCAATAATCTTTTCATCCTCTAAAAACTGCCCCACGATCCGAATCATATCCTCCTGTAATGTTTGTCCTGTTCTGTTATGATTTTACAGAGCATCTGCCGCACCAATAAAAACAGGTATCCCATTCTCCCTGTCTATGATCGCATAGACAAATGGCCTGTCCAGCACAACATTTTCCACTGCCTCCAGACACCCCATTGTTTCCACTTCCACAACTGTTGCCGCCCCGGCCTTTGTACCAAGTTCATTCACTTCAATCTTTGTCCGGTGCAATACCCGGCTGATATACAGATTATCCCCATTTTTACAATTCCCCATCTGTGAAAAATCTGCTAATTTCTCATCAAATGCATCATGCATTCCCATTCTGTCTAAAACTTCCGCTAATTCTTTCTGCGTCTCCGCCTTAAACTTTGGCATACCTGTTTGCACTATTGTATCATTTGCCTGAGCAATTGTCTTTAGAAAAGTTTCTCCATTCATCTGACTGATATAATCTCTGATATCCATATTCTCATCCGGAAGCAGTGCAACAAAGTCAAAGCCTTCTTTATACGGCTTGATAAATCCAACGGCATGCTCTTCCTTCAGAAAAGAATATTCCTCCGAATACATCATTGATACTGTTGAATGATTACCATCAATATCATAAAAATCAGCATCATGCACCTGTTCCTTTTCATACGGGTCCTGCCACTCCCCCTCAAATGCCACTGCATTTACAAGATACATAATAGCATATGGCGGTATCTGATCCATGATATCTTTGATCATTCCATCCGTGCGCCGGTCGATCCAGCGATTGATATCCTTTGTCGTTTTTTCATCAAAAGCCGAGGCAAAGATATCTGCCTGATAAAATTCAGCGTTTAACTTCAGAAAATCATCTGCCGGTACAAAGTTCTCATCAGAATCTTTGTACCAGATAGAATTCGCTGTATATAAATGATTATTTTTTTCCTTTGGCATGGAACTTTGCAGACGCTGTAACTCCCGATTGAGAAGATCAAGCGAGCAGTCTGCCGTACCGCAAAGTACACTCTCCATCTGTTCCAAAGTCTCGCCTGATGCTCCGTTTGCAGTCATGGCAAGCGCATTTATCACGGAATATGGTGATATCATTGTATTTTTTCCAGCTTCATAGCTATTTTGAAAAGCCTTTATTGCAAAATCAGCATAACTGTCCGCAAATATTTTGTCTGATTTTTCATCCGATGGCAGCATCTGAACATTATCTCCGGATTTTCCAGTATCTTCTTTCGTTACATTCAATTTCCTTGTCGATCCTGAAAGATGCATGCCTTCTACATTAGAACACGCAGCTATCCCTGATAACAGAATACCAGCTGTTAAAAATAATGCTACTATCTTTTTTGCTCTTTTTTTCATCTTCTCTTCCTCCATTGTATCTGTTTCCTGTTGTTTCATTGCTCTTCTATAGAAAAAGACGCAAATGGGTAACTGCCCGTTGCGTCTTTTTCCAATTTTTTCCAGCATAGAATTTGCCTTACTATATTTTCCAGTCCCCATGTAACACATCACTGTAAGACAATCTAATTCGTCATTTTCTACTGAAATCTTCTTTCTGATCTTTTCCAGCTCTTTTGGTCTCAACATCATTCGCGATAAGTATATCATATTTCACCAGTCGTTTTCCACATAACCGTAAAAAAGTAAAAAACCATACGATACATTTTCTATATATATCGCATGGCTTTACTTATTGCTTTACTTATTGCTTTTCAACTGAAACAATTGTTCCCGAAAATGCATCCACTTCTGAAAGTTCCCCGGTATATGTTACTTTTACTTTATCTCCAACAGAAACATTTTCCAATCCCTGTGGTTTTGCATCAAAACTTAATTCATAGGAAGCACCACTATCATCTGTCACAATAAACATAAAATCTTTGATCTCGTCCACCGTTCCATTCAGTGTTTTCTCTTCGCCTGTTACCGCTTCAGCTGTATTTTCCGGTACAGCTTCAGTCTGTAACTCTGTTTCAGCGTTACCCTCTGCACCAGTCTGCTGTTCTTTCTGCATATTATCCTCTGCCTGTACTTCCTGCTGCACTTCATTTCCGGCATCAGCACGATTCGTGCTTCCACATGCCGTAAATATGGACATACACATTACCGTTGCTAATACATAAATTGTTTTTTTTCTCATTCTGAATATCCTCCTGCGTGTTTTTATTACTTATCATTTGTAAGTTTCATTTATTTAGATAAAATAATAACAAAAAAAGTTTCATTAAAAAAAAATTTTTATTCCCGTTTCCTCATTCAATTTCTATATTTTCTTATAAACCGCCTTTGAACCGATTCCTTTTGATTTTAGTAATTTTTTATAAGCATTTAATTTACTCTTCGGAACCTTCACAACAGCCTTTGCATAAATACCTGAAAATGCCTTCTTTCCTACAGTTTTTGCAGTAAGTTTCTTTGTTTTTATCGTAATAGTTTTCAGTTTCTTATCACCACAAAATGCCTGTATACCAATTTTCTTTACTTTTTCCGGAATTACAACTGCTGTAAGTGCCGTACATCCAGAAAATGCCTGATTTTCAATAGTGGTTACATTTTTTCCAATAGAAAGTTTTTTCAGTTTTGTACATCCCTTAAATGCATATTTTCCAATCGTCACAACATTATTTCCTATTGTTACTTTCTGGATCTTTCTGTTATTCTTGAATGCACTGTCTGTTACAGCCGTCACTGTATACATTACTCCGGCTTTTTCAACTTTCTGCGGAATAGTGATAGATGTTGCTTTCGTATTTGTCGTTTTTACATACTCAACAGATGGTTTCTTGGAATCAGCACTTGTTACACGATATTTCGCCCTGGTTTTCTGATCCGTAAATGTAGCTCCCTTCTTTAAAACCTTATTACCAGTATCTTCTTTCTCCGAATTATCTTTTTCAGTGTCTTTTTTCTCTGTATCTGTCTTTTCTGTATCTGTCTTTTCTGTATCTGTCTTTTCTGTATTTTCCTTTCTGATAACAAAACTGATCGTTCTGTTTCCAGTATAATTACCGATTCCATCAACTTTTATCTTCGCAGTTCCGGCATTGATGTTATTGCTGTACGTCAGATGGTAATCCACCTCTTCCGATAATGTTACCTTACCATTTTTTACTTTCACTTCCGGATAAATTTCCGCGCCACTGTAAATCTGGTCTGAAATTGCTCCTATGGTCAACTGTGAGATATTATATGGATCGATCGTAAACTGTTTTTCAACCACACCACTATACTGATCTTTTCCTGTTACATATATGGTTGCCGTTCCCGCATCTACATTATTGTTATAATAAACACTGTAATCCGTCCCCTCTGCAAGTTCCACATTATCGTGAATGACTGTAACTTCCGGTTTGATTGCTTTTCCGGTGTATGTCAGTTTGGACTGCTTTAAGATAACATCCTCTTCCTGCAATTCCTCCCTGCTTTCAGGATCTTTTTCTGTAACAATAACGATCAGGTCTTTTTTATAAACTCCATCCTCCGACGTATAGGAAACTGTTGTCTGACCTTCTGCAATTCCCTTGATCAATCCGTTCTGATCTACCGTAGCAATTGTCTGGTCTGCGCTGCTCCATGTAAATTTCTGCGTCAGATTTCCAGTCGTATATACATCTTCTTTATAGGTTTTTCCTTTTTCCACGGCAATCGCTGTGTCATTCAGTTCTACGGATGGTTCTGCAACAACAACCGCACAATCCACATAGCAGTTTCCTGTATAGGAATATCCCCTCAGATAAGCCGTTCCGTATTCTTTTGCCGTTACCGTACCATCCTCATCTACGGATGCAACATCGGAATCCGAGGATGTCCAGTTAATATCCTGATGTGTTGCATTATACGGTTCAACCTGTGCTTCAATTTCAGTCTGCTCATTCGGAGCAACAAAATAAACACTGTTATCAAGTTTAATGCCAGTTACTTCCACCTCATCCGAAGTTACATTTACCGTACAGTAATCCGCATATTTGTAATCCGATGTGATTGCAAAAATCTGGGTACTTCCCACACCATTTGCACTCATCTTTCCATTTTCATCCACACTTACTACATCTTCATTCAGAGAATACAGTTCTACTTCATTTTGCCCGTCACTCCGGTATAAAGTGTATTCAAACTGCTCCGTATTTCCCGCTAAAAGATTCCAGGTACTCCGTTTAATTTTTAAAATACCATCTGTATCTTCCGTCTCCGAAATCAGATATACTGCCTTTTGTACAGAACTGCTGTTTTTATTACCTGCACATGCAATTGCCTGTAAAACAGTATTTTTCTCGATTGGAATCTCCTCTGTGTACAATGTACTGTACTGATTTGGCACCGTACCGTCCGTCGTGTAATGAATCTCTGCCCCGTTCTCTGCAGAAAGTTTTACACGGAATGTGCCGTCATACGCTCCTGATGCAACCGATATCGTCGGCATTTCTGCTGTCTCAAGATAAATATAATTCGGATACAGCTCCAGATCACTCTTGACACAGGTATAATCTGCACTGCTCCAGCCAACAAAACTCATTCCCTCTTTCTGTGATACCTGAGGTGCTGATGCCTGCCTGCCATATGCTACTTCCTGTGTGCTTAGGCACTGCCCATCATAATCATAAAATTTTACGGTATAGGTTTTTACTTTATACTCTGCTGTCAGGATCATATTACCGGTAACTGTTGTCGGCATCGCTCCACTGTCATCCATCCAGCCTGACAGTTCATATCCTTCCACCTCTCCTAAAGATGGAACCACAAGTTCATCACCTTCGTAATAATCTGCAATTTCAAAATTCTTTCTGCTCCAGTCTACCCAGACCACTGTGTACTGATTTTTCTCGTACTGTGCTGTCAGCGTTATATTGTCATGAATATTGGTTGTTCCTGTATCCCATCCGGTAAAATGGTACTGCACCCTCGTCGGATTCTCCGGCAGAACTGCAGTTTCACCCTCTGTTACCTGCTGGGTAGAAAGAATCGTTCCATCCCAGTCTGCAAAATTAACTGTATAGACAGGAAGTGGTGCTTTGATCGTATCCAGATAAACTGGCTCTGATGTTCCCTCTATTGCAAGATCGATCGTGAAATCTCCTGTTTTTGCAGAAACTTCTTCTCTGGTCTTGAATGTAAAACTGTAAGAACCATCACTTCCAATGGTAGTCTGTCCGACGTATTCATTGTTATAATCCGCAGCCTCTTCATTTTTATATACCAGCAGTGTTGCCTGCTTGCCGGAGAATTCTGATGCAACTTTTCCTTTTACCGTACGCACCGTACCGGTATTATCTTCTTCACCTTCTACTTTTGCCTTGTAACGGTAAACCGTTCTTGTTTCCACCTGCCTGGAATCGGAATTTGAAACTGCTCCTGTCTGCCATCCTGACCAGTTCCCCCATTTATAATAGTAATAGGTATAATTTTTCCCACGGTCTCTGTAACGCCATTCTGTGTGGGAAGTTGCAGGAACATTGGACGTGCTTTCTAAGAACCATACCTCATTATCAAAATTAACACCTCGTCCACCATTGTTATTATTGAGTCTGTATGCGGCATGTCCATTGTAAGAAGTATAATAATACATTGCCGGTGCTGATCCATCTGCCTGACTAAATGTATATTTTGTTCCTCCCATACTTGATGAATAAGTATAATAATATGCTCTCGCACTGCTGTTATAATAACGGTAATAATAGTAATTATTGACACTGTACGCATTGGAATCCGTCACACTTCTTGTCTCTACCTGTCTGCTGTCGGATGACGAATAGCTGTTTCTTGACCAACTGCTCCAGTTTCCATAGTTTCCCCATGCCCATGTCGTATTATATTTTGTCCATCCATTTAAGGAAGATGCCGTACTTGTCGTTGTCTGTTTATCTCTGTACCGGTATTCAGTCCGGCTCTCTACCGTATAAGAACTATCTGGTTTTGTGGTTGACCAGTTGCTCCACTCTTTTGTCGCAGCAACATTCTTGCTGGCAGAGATCGGTATTCCGGTTGAAAATTTATCCACGATCACAATATCAACGCTTGCTGCCGCACCCTCATACGGGATAAAAATTTCCTGATTTGACTTGGTTGCCCCTTTTGCCATAGTAAATGCACTTGATTCTGTCGTTGCAACCAGTTTTCCTCCGGATGTCTTTAAAGATGCGATTGCTCTTCCGGATGTCTTTGCATTCGGATAATTCGTCATATTATAGGTAAGTGTATATCCGCCATCCCCATAAATGCAGCTTACCGGAGTCACAACGATTGGAAGTTTCTCATTCGCCCATCCAAAACTTGCCTTGATAACAGCATTTGCCTTCACATTCTGGTAGTCATTACTACTCCAGCCCATAAATGTATATCCGACTTTGTCAGTTGTTGGATTTTCCGGTGGTGTCGCAGATTCAAGATATTTTACTTTTTCTTCTTTTAATACTGCACCATCCTCATTTTGAAACGATATTTTATAGGTATTGATCGTGTATTTTGCAGTTACTTTAACATTACCTGTAACCTTGCGGTAATTTGAATCCCACCCCTGGAACGTGTATCCTTCACGTTTTGGTGCCACCGGCGGTGTTGCATCATGACCATAAGCAACCTGCTCCGTCTTTAACAGTTCCTCTCCATTCTCCGTATTCTGCACAAAAGAGACTGTGGAAAGTGCATGTGCCGTCAAAGTCTTTGCCAGCACTGCTGTTTCACTGTTTTTTGTTCCTTTTGCATATGCTGTTACCTGATAGTTTCCTGCATTTGGCAGAATCAGTGAAACAGAAGCCACATTTTTATCCTGAATGTCAACGGTTCTGCTGTAACTGTTTCCATCGGTTCCTTTCACGATCACGGTATATCCGTTTACTGCTGCAGAATCTGCCTGCCAGCTTACATTTACAATCTCTCCTGTCGCAACATCTGTCTTATCCACAGACAGTGACGGTTTCTTCGGAACTACATCGCCCCGTGTTTTTACCCCATAATCCGGTGAATAAAAAAGTCCCTCTTCCGTCTGGATATAAAATTTATAGTAATACTGTGTTCCCGGTGTCAGAGTCATGCCAAAGTCCGTATCTGTTCCCTGCCAGATATAGCTTGATCTGGTACGTGAACCCACACCATATGCACTCTGTCCCTCATCTCTGTGATTGATTTCATTCTTATTTGCATCCAAAAGCATCATCCCAAGACGCAGGATTTTCTTACCGTTTGGGTTTTTGAAAACTGCACGTCGTCCGAAACTCGTCTCGGTCGTGTAGACCTGCTGTGCGGTACCGGACTGCTCGGAGATCGATGGGGATTCGGATTTGACCTGTCCTCTTGGCAATTCGTACGGGGCAGAATAAACGATTGCACTATAAAATCCGTTAATATTTACTTTTCTTCCCCACGAAATTTTACAATTTCCATATGCATTAGCTTCACCTACGGTTATATAATCACCATTTACATCTGTTACCATCACATAATGATCATTACCATATGTATCAGCATCTCTATAACATATAACATCCCCCGGTTTTAAACTTCTTAAACTGCCCGAACTCTTTGATCCATGAACCCAATCAGAGTTGCCATATACCAAATAAGCAAGTCTTCTCGCAAATCCACAACATTGCAGCCCACCATCAAAATTATTACAGTCATACCATCCATTATATATAACAGCTCCTGTTTTATGTGTATGACATGGAAAATCTGTTACACTATCAGCAAATGAGTCATTTTTTCCAAATAGTGCATCACCTGTCTGACTTTGATTTTTTACAAGATGATTCCAATATTTTCCATCTGGAAATCTATCCTGAAGCTGCTGTAAATTAAGCCGTTCCGTTCCTCCTCTCTTTGCATACACTTCCGTCGTCATCACGCCTTCCATGCCCGGTATTCCATCAAAAACACCAAGCACCATCGCAATGCAAAGAAAAAGTGCCGCAGCTCCTTTCCATTTTATTTTCCATTTTCTCATGCAAATCTCCTCCTTTGATCTTTATCATTTTCCAGTCTGTTATCATTTCTGTCATTTTTTATTTTATCATGTCAAAATAGCAACTTCAATAATAAAGATAGCAAAGTAACATTTTTCACGCGGATTTTCAGATTCTTTTATATACTTTACTTCTATGAGAATGAATTATTCGACAAATGGATGAAATGCTTTTTCCGGCAGATGTGCGTTGCCCGGCGGATGGTGGTTCACAACTTAGTGGCTGGCAAATTACATCCAGCCGGGAACTATTTTGTGACTTTGGGAGAAAATTAGGCAATCTTAGACTGCCTGTTCGTAACACAGTGTTGTGTTGCCATGGACGGCAGCACAAGTCTTAATTCCCCCGGATGGGGCATTTAAGACGCACACGTCACTATGCCACAACCTAAACCAGGCAGCCTTAGATTGCCTTATTTTCGTACAACGGAACAAAACAGTCCCGGCTGGATGTAATTTGCCATTAAAAAACTACGAACCACCATCCGCCGGGCAACACAAACCAATATTCGTCAGGAAATGCATAATAAGATAAAAGAAACAGAAACGGAGAACATCTATGAACAGTATCGGGGAACGTATTGTATTTTTACGTGAAGAACGCGACATGAGCCAGAAACATCTTGCTTACACGATCGGTATCGCCCCGACTACCCTATCCCGATATGAAAACAACCTTTATGAACCAAAGGCAGAAATTTTAAACCGGCTCGCAAAAGCCCTTGATACCACTTCTGACTTTCTGATCGGACTTACCGATATTTATGAGAAACCAGCAGATGCTAGAAAGCGCAAATCAGAACTCACTGCCGATGAACAGCGTCTCTTAAGTTATTACCGTAAATTAACCGACCTGAATCAGGCTCGTTTAAAGGAACGAGCCGAGACGCTACTTGATCTGCAGGAGAAAAAATGATTTTTATTTTCCACAGCACTTTTTATATTTTTTCCCACTTCCACATGGGCACGGATCATTCCGGCCTATTTTCTTACCTTCCCGCTGATATGGCATATCCATTTCAATACCGGCAAACGGATCCCATTCTTCTACCCGATTCATATAATAATCACTGATTCCTGCTACCTGTTCTCCGACCATATCGATCAGTGCTTCTACGCTCTCGTCCTCTGTCCGGTCCGCAATTGCAGCAAACATGGTGTTTGCTTTATTATATTTTCCAGTACCCATATAGGACAAAGCCGTAAGACATTCTAATTCAGCATTTTCTACGGAAAGTCCCTTCCGGATCTTTTCTAATGCTTTTGGTCTGTCCGACTCTCTGTTTTCATAAAAAGCCCTGTATATTTCTTCCTGTATTTTTACAGGCATATCTTTTAATGATGTGTCCTGCGTGATCTCCTCTCGTTCTATATCTGCCGCAAAAACGTCTGTTTCAAATGCATTTTTCCCGGTGATTTTCTCATACTCCATCCTGGAATATCCATGAAGCATTGGGAGTCCAAGTGTCATGATACCTTCAAGCACAACCTGCCAGATATTTATCCAGTCATACATAAGAATTTTTTTTCCAGTCTCTTTCTCACACAGTAAGATTGTATCAAATATTTCATCTGCACTGCATCCACTGACTGTTTCATTAAAAATGAGTTCTATTATATCCGAAACATCATCCTGTGACATATCCAATGTTTCATATAATTCCTGTGCCATAATCTGCCAGCATTGTCCACAATCGGCAATATCTGTAGTAGCAGAAAGAACTTCTTTTTGCGGGAACTTCTTATAAGGAAGATCTATGGCAAACTTTTCCAGTCCCTCGAGAATCCGTTCATTGTCCACATTCATAAGTGCTGCATAACTTTTCCCGGTATCACTTCTGCGCAGCGTCTGAAACTGCTTTCCAAAACTTCCATACCAGTACACATACCGTAGGAAATCTCTCTCTGAGAGGTTCATATTCCACATATTTTCAAAAATTTCATAAAAATCCTTAAGTTCCAGCAGCGTATACATAAACAGGATTTTCATGATTTTCCCGGTAATATCATCAATCTCTTTCCGATACTTTTTCCGGTCTAATGAGGTGATCAGAGCAAACCTCTCTTTAAAATCAATCGCAGGAAACACATATGCTGCCTCTGTTTTTGGCGGAACCTGCACATGTAAAAGTCCCAATACGATACCTTTCATAATTGTATCATAGTCTGCTGTGTATTTTTTATTATCCACATACCCGCTTATTTTCTCAAATTCCCGTATATTATTTTCTGTCAGAATATAAAGATAATACTCCGGGTGCTTTGTCAGTTCTTCATTGATGGCATCCGCTAATATACCCGGATCTTCCTTTTCATAATCATATGAAAGCTGGAGATACTTGCTGTAATCCCTTGTTTCCTGCTCACTCAGTCTGTGAATTAATTCCTTACATGTCCGATGAGGCGGCATTTTACAGATATTTCCTTTCGCCTCTTTATTGCAGAATTCTTTCCATGCAGTTACTTCTTTTCGTATGACGGACTGTTTTTTCGCGGCATCGTCCAGATTTTTCAAAAATTTTTCTGCCTGCTCCCTGAAATATTCATAAAATTCTTTTTTGTTCTCTTTAAAGGCTTCGATACCTTTCATCATCTGCTCATAATCGTCCGGCATATCTGTTTCCTTAAAATGCATTTTTTCAAGATTATGATTGACTGCTTCCATATCGTATTTTTCCGGCTGCATATCTGCATCCCAGTCACCACAGAAATCTTCAATAAAATTGTCTCCCTTTACCTTCAAAATTGCGGCATGATCTGCTGTATATTCCGGCATCTTTTTTTCAAATATCACCTTGTGCTGCCAGTCATCGCCAAAATCATAGGTATAACGAACCCATTTTTCATGCTCTAAAACCGGTCCCACCGGTGTTTTTTTCTCGATCATGAACATACTTTTCACTGCATCTTTTTTACTTTTTACAATTTCAAAACTATTTCCGGGGCTTTCGAAAATATGCAGATGCATATCCTCCCACCCGAAAATCTCCTGAATCACACAATGCAGATCTGCAAAAGACATTTTTTCAGGTACTACAACTCTCCGCCATACCGGTGGGTGAGTATCCATGATCATGATTTTTAAAACAATGCCTGACATTTTTTGATACCTTCGCTTTCGTTTGCTATTTTATATCTGTGACAATTATAACATTTGTCATGCATGTTTTGGAATTTTTTGCTTAATCCCACATATTTTTCCAACCATTTCCTTTTTGTATTTTATTAGACTTTTTGTCGTTCATCAAATATTTCCCCGCTCACTCCATCAGAATCTCCTCCACCGTCACAAACGTATACCCCTCTTTTCCCAGTTCATCAATGATCGCAAATGCCGCTTTCACCGAAGATTCCGACGCATCGTGAAGCAGAATGATATCATTTTCCCCGACCTTGTCGATCACTCTTTTTGCGATCACCCCGGAATTGTCCGTCGCCCAGTCTTTCGGATCAACGTCCCACAGCACCTCGATCATTTTTGTCTCATAATCGAGATTACATTTCCAGCAGCCATACGGTGGTCTTATGTACTCCGGGTATTTCCCGGTGATATCATAGATAGCCGCGTTTGTCTTATCCACCTGCTCGATCGCCGCCGCATCGGAAAGGTTGCTTAAGTTGACATGTTCGTAAGAGTGTGTGCCGATCAGATGACCGCCGTCAGAGATGTCTTTTACAATCTCCGGATATTTTTCAACCTCTTTTCCCAGCAAAAAAAACGTGGCATTTACACCACGTTCTTTTAACCCCGTAAGAAGTTCTTCTGTATAATCCGGATTTGGGCCATCATCAAAAGTGATCGCCACCTTTTTTTCTGCGATATCTTCCAGTGCCGCAAAAGAAACGGTTTCTGCCGCCTTTCCATGATTTCCGCCCCACTGACAGACTGCTGCCGCGAAAATAACTGCGGCGATCAGAACATCTTTCGGATAACTATGTATTTTTTTATTATGAACCTCTCTCATAAATAAAAGCAATTTTTCTATCACAACGCCCCTGAACCGTTTGCTTTTCTCTTATTTGTAATATATGACTGGTGTTGTGGCTTTTATACATACTATTTTCTACCAAAAAGGCAGTTATCACTTCCTTGATAATCTCTATTCCTGCGCTGTTTTTTGCGCATCTCAAGTTTGTGCGTAAGCACAAATCTTGCGTGTGAAAAATCTTATTTTTCACACTAACTGCCCCATATCCTGTTCTCACTCAACTGTACATAATTTTCTCGCTGTCAAAAATCTTTGCTAACCCGGCCGTCATAACCAGTGCATACAAAAGGTTTGCCACGATTGTTACCACAAAATTAACAGGCACAAGATCAAAGGAAAAAATTCCATTCATGCACTGTACACTGTTATAAAACGGGATCAGATACCAGTAAACCTCCTTCGGCGCACCATCCCCGAACATCGTCGACACACCGATCAGCATGACGACGATCATCAGAGGCGAAACCATCGTTCCTGCCTCTTTGACGCTCTTTGCCAGGCCGGACATCAGGGAGATTGCACCGATAATTACCAGAACCGTACTTAAAATGACAAATAACAACAGTACATAATCCGTTCCACTGTAAACTGCAGCGCTCATCGCACCCGTCATACTGTCATCCTCAAGCGCCGCACCGCCCATCAGATTCGGAAGTGCCAGCATCGTGCCGATAAAGCTGGAAACTCCGCCCAAAAGTCCGATGACACTCAGACTTAGGACTTTTCCGACGGCAAGCTCGCTGCGTTTCATCGGTGTGACAAGCAGCGTTGCGATCGTTCCGCGCTCCTTTTCCCCGACGATGGATTCCGGGGCAACCGCCATACAGCCACTGAATAAAAATGACATCAAAAGCATCGGTAAAAGCATGGAAAAAAGCTGCGCGGAAGTATCTTTTTCCGTTGCAACATCATATTTCACACCTTCTTCGGCATTGATATCAAACTTATTTGCCAGAGAAGATTCATAATCATCAAAAACCTGATACATCTGATTGTAGATCGTCGACGATTCCGTCGAAACTGAATTATAGTACATGTTGATATCCGGTGCTGCCTGCGTGGTATCTAACGGATCATATGCAGCGACAGCCGCATCAAAATCCGACTGGAACACCATCAAAAGATCTGCTTCCTCCGCCTCGATCTTTTCTAAGACATCAGACTCTTTTTCTACTGTAATTTCCGTCACTTCCAGATCAGACTCTGTCTTTAAATAAGAAAACGCCTCCGGCAGATCCACCGTATAGATCTGATATACATAATCCTTCGAAGCGGCAAACTGCTTCATAATTCCCTGCCCCAGAAGTGTATACAAAATATAGATCATAAGCCCCGGCATTAAAATTGTGGTAAACACCAGTCTCTTATCTCCGAAAAAGCGGGCAAACTCTTTTTTCATGATTGCAATCATTTTTTTACTCATACTATCTCACCTGCCGTTTCCCGATAGATTTCAAAGAACTTATCCTCAAGTGGCATTTCCGCCGTCACATGGGAAAGCGTGTCACACAAAACCATTTTTCCGTTGATGATAATGCCGACACGGTCGCAGATCTTTTCGATCAGTGAAAAAATATGTGTTGATACAATGATCGTTTTTCCTTCTGCTTTCAATTCCTGCAGAAAATCGGTCACAACTTTCGCCGTGATAACATCAAGTCCGTTTGTCGGCTCATCAAAAATAATGATCTGCGGATCATGCACCAGTGAAATGATCAGGGATACTTTCTGTTTCATACCGGTGGAGAGATTTGCAACCTTCACTTCCGCAAACTCATCCACACCAAATTTCTGAAACAGGATACGTTTTCTCTCATCCCGCTCTGCCTGATCGACACCGTATAATTCTGAGAAAAAATCAAACAGATAGTTCGGAGTAAAAAATTCTTCCAGTTTTAATTCACTCGTCAGAAATCCGATCTTTTTCCGAACACCGTTCGGATCTGTCACAATACTGCTTCCGTCAATCAGAGCATCACCTTTATCCGGTTTGATCAGCGTTGCTAACATGCGAAGCGTTGTTGTCTTTCCCGCTCCATTTGGCCCTAATAATCCAAAAACTTCCCCCCTGTAAGTACAAAAGGAAAGATCATCCACCGCAACCTTAACTTTTTCCGTTGTCTTTTCTAATTTCTGCTGTTTTTTTGACAAGTGAAATGTCTTGGATAATCCACTGACTGTCAATAACTCTTCCATAACCCTCTCCATTAAAAATTTCTATATCATGATCGTGATCTGCACTCGCTTCGCTCGGCAGTCTTATTATATCGTTCCGTCATCCATACTGTCTTCAATATCATCATAGATATCATCGTAAATATGATCATAGATGTCATTATAGCTGCTATAAGATCCAAGTCCTGTAAAAAAAATCAGGATATACAGAATAATCGATGCTGCAAAACCGATTCCACCTGTGATCAAACCAACGATCGCCATTCCTTTTTTGTTTCCTTTTACCAGCTGTAAAATACCGAAAATGATTGCAAGGATACCGGTGATCCAGCTGATACAGGTGCAGAACAGCAAAACGGTGATGATTCCAAGTATCAACGACGCAATACCAAATCCTTCACTTTCTGACTGGTTATTGCCATTTGGCTGTCCATAATTATAATCTGTACTGCCGTTTGACTGTCCATAGTTATAACCTGCACTGTCATTTGACTGTCCGTAATTATAATTTGTATTGCCGTTTCCATATGACGTATTTGTATAATACGGATTGTCTGTCATAGTCTTTTCTGGATTTACACGCTCTTCATTTCCGGTCACAGTCTTCTCTAAATTTACACCTGCTGTACCATCAGTCGTACTTTTCTCCAGGCTGACAGGATTTCCCTGATTTACATTCGGCTCATCATTTCCATAATTCCAGTTATTTTCTTCACTCATACTCTCACTACCTCTTAATTAAATCCGACCACTTTCTGTGACAGTCGATATGCCGCAACCGAAATCTTTCTGCCTCCCTTGCCCGGCAGATTCATTGCATTTCCCATAATTCCGGCGCGCAGATGATGGAATAAACGGATGTCGTGATCCTTAATATATTTCCACAGTTCACGTTTTTTCAGAAGATTTTCCTCAGTGCCGGAGCGGATCAGCATAATCGTGGAAATGACCGTGATGATTTCCAGATAATTAAACATGTAATGACGCAGTTTTCGGTTTGGAATCTTCCAGAGATCAAATTCATCTACCATAATCTTATTTACATTGATCTGCTGGTCGATACGGCTGATCATCACTTTCTCATTGACCGACTGATCTTCCCTGCCAATAAAGTAACGGTAAAAATCTACATCCATATAATACAGTGTTTTTACACTTGGTAATGGTTTGTACACATAAATATTATCCACATAAAATGTATGTTTCGGCAGCTCTAATCCACATTCACGCAGCAGTTTTGTACGATAAATCACAGAATGCATCAAAATGTACTGCCCCTTTCTGAAACGTGACACATCATTCCAGGTAAAAATCTGATTTTGGGGCAGGTTCGTGTAGTGCATCACTTTTTTATGATGCGCACCTTCTTTTTCATATACATAATTGGCAATAAACATATCCAGGGTCTGATTGCCGCCGGTCAGCTCACGAAGTTTATCTAAAATCTTCTTATAAGCCTCCTCATCTACCCAGTCATCGCTGTCTACCACTTTAAAATAAAGTCCTGTCGCATTGCGGATTCCAGCATTGACAGCCTCTCCGTGTCCTCCATTTACCTGATGGATTGCACGGATGATTCCCGGATATTTCTTCTCATAGGCATCTGCTATGTCACCGGTGCTATCTTTTGACCCATCATCAATGATCAGGATCTCAACATCATCGCCACCCGGCAGCAGGGATTTGATACAGTTTTCCATGTAATCCTGTGAATTGTAACACGGGATCGCAAATGTCAGTAATTTCATATATGAATCCTCCGATTATCTTTTTGTATTTTCTGCCATGATCGCATCAGCAAGTTCCATCGCTTTTTTCGTCATCGCATCGATATTATAGTATTTGTATTCTGCCAGTCGTCCGAGCAGATAAAAATGCGGCAGTCCACCTGCAAGCGCATGATATTTTTCATAGAGTTCCTGGTTCTTTGGCTCTAATATCGCATAGTAAGGAATTTCTCCCTCCGCTCCTGTGTAGGCAAACGGATACTCTTTCACGATTGTGGTTCCGTCCGTGTTCTTTTGTCCGGTCAGATACTTAAACTCTGTGATTCTTGTAAAATCCTCACTGACCGTGTAATTGACCACGCTGTGTCCCTGATAAGATTCTTTCTCATAATGTTCAAAGTCAAATCTTAAGGAACGATATGGAAGCCTTCCAAACTGACAGTCAAACAACTCATCCAGTGCGCCCGTATAGATAACCTCTCCGTCAAACGGTGTTCCATCAAAATAAATCTGATTTTCTTCAAAACGCAATCTCTCTTTACAGTCAACACCTGTCTCAACCGTGATGTTCTCATGGTCTAACATGCGCTCAAACATCGGTGTGAAACCTTCCTTCGGCACTCCCTGATATTTGTCCTGAAAATAGCGGTTGTCATAAGAAACCAGCACCGGCACACGGCCTGTCACTTCCGGGCTGATATCCTCCGGTTTTTGTCCCCACTGCTTCATGGTATATTTTAAAAATACATTTTCGTACACAAACTGTGCGATCTCGCGGATGTCCGGATCTTCATTTTCCCGCAGTTTCATGATCGGCACGCGGCTTCCCTCTCCGTATGCAGCAATCAGTTTCTGCTCTAATGCATCTGCTTTTTCCTTTTCATATACCATATGAAGCGTATTTAAATTAAACGGAACCGGGATCAGACGATCCCCGACCTTTGCTACCACCTCATGTCCGAATGCATACCAGTCCGTAAATCTTGAGAGATACTGATATACTTCTTCTATTCCTGTATGAAAAATATGTGGTCCATAATTATGTATTAATATTCCATGTTCATCCGGCTCATCATAGCAGTTACCTCCGATATGACTGCGTCTTTCTAAAACCAGTACTTTCTTTCCTGCTTCCTCTGCAAGCTTTCTCGCACTGACAGCACCCGCAATTCCTGCGCCGATCACGATACAATCGTACATGTAATCCTCCTTGTTTTCCACTTTGTTTTACCATAGCCATTCTATTATACACATTTTCCTACCGCAAACCAATCAAATTTTTCTTTAGATATTCTTAATTTCTGCCAAAGTATGTAGTTGTTCATATTTTATTTACATAATTCTCACAAACAGGGCATACGGCGGTCACAATTCCCCGATATACTAAATTCAAAGTTAAGGCAACAAGTTAAAATTTTTCATAGAACTTTTTTTCATACCTGATGTAAGTCAGGTAGCCTTGCTTATCCGATAAGCAAGGTTCCTCCCAGCAAATAGTGAATTACTTCACTTTTCATACACACTCTTTTTCATAATGAATAGCCGGTGCTGTTGCACCGGCTCCCTCTTTTTATAAATATTTTCTTTTAAGCTTTCTTTTCATTTCCAAGAAGAATGTTCATATATTTCGCATACGCAGCAAAAGCGGACGGAATAGCATATTTTTCTTTTGCATCTTCTGCTTCCACAAATAATAATCCATCTGCACGATTTTTTTCACACTGCACCTGTGGATGCATTTCCGGCTCCTCTACACGGACTGCATAACCTGTCATGTGCCATTCGATATGGGAAAAAATATGTTTCGCCTCACCTAACGGCTGAATACGGATCGGTGCATACCCCATCTCTTTTACCATGGAAAGTACTTCCTCCTGTCCCATATTTCCTTCCACATTCGGAAGCTCATACAGTCCTGCCAAAAGTCCCTTTGCCGGTCTTTTCCGGATTGCAACCTTCTCATCATCCCTTAAAATCAGAACCGTTTTTTTCTCGATCTTTCGCGGTTTTGCCTTGCTCTTGACTGGTATCTGTCCGATCAGTTCCTGTTTTTTTGCCTCACAAAAATCCTTCCATGGACATTCGGTACAAAGCGGTGCACCGTTTGGCACACAAATCGTTGCTCCAAGTTCCATGAGTGCCTGGTTAAACGCACCGGCAAGATTCTGATGATATACCTTTGCCCTCAGATCATCTGCATCCTCCATCCATGGAAATACATTTTTTTCATTTCTGCCGTCTGCCCCATGCATCAATTTTTCTAATAATTTTTCCATCTCATTACGGAATGACTGTTTCATGATATCCGTATCATCCGCAGAAACGCGCGTTAAAACACGGAGCACATTTCCATCGACCGCCGGAACCGGGATTCCGTATGCGATAGATGCGACCGCTCCCGCTGTATAATGGCCGATCCCCTTTAGTTTCAACAGTTTCTCATAATCTGCCGGAAGTTGTCCACCATAATTTTCCACAACTTCCACAGCCGCTTTTTGCATGTTCCTGACACGGTTATAATAACCTAACCCCTCCCAAAGCTTTAAAAGTTCATCCTCCGGACACACTGCAAGTGCCTTTGCATCCGGCAGTGCCGTGGTAAACCGCTCAAAATACGGCTTTACCGCCTCCACTCTCGTCTGCTGGAGCATGATCTCCGAAACCCACACCCGGTATGGAGTCGGTTTCTCTCGCCATGGCAATACACGGGCATGATTTAAAAACCATTGCAATAATGGGGATACCAATTGCTTTAAGTCGTAATCTTTTAACATGTATGTCTCAAACTTTCTTTGTTATATAGCAGCCTTCATGTCTGCGCTTATTTTTTTCAAACCAGTACCTTATTTGAGGTCAAACTGGCTGACAAATACTGCGATCTTCTCTAAACATTTCTTAATAATGTCTTTGGAATAAGCATAAGAGCAGCGGATGTAACCCTCTGCACAACTTCCAAATGCGTCTCCCGGAATGACTGCCACCTTCTGTTCCTGCAGCAGACGGTTACAAAATTCCATGCTGGTAAGTCCTGTTTTTTTGATCGACGGGAATACATAAAATGCACCTTCCGGTTCTGTCACATCCAGTCCCATATTCCGGAACCCGTCCACCATGATCTTTCGTCTCTCATCGTATTCTTTACGCATCACATCGATCTCTTCGTCACGAACCGGACTCGTCAGTGCTTCAAGCGCCGCCACCTGTGACGTTGTTCCTGCAGACATGGTCGTAAACTGATGGATCTTATTCATATGAAAAATAACTTCCGCAGGACCCGCTGCAATACCCATACGCCATCCGGTCATTGCAAATGCTTTTGAAAAACCATTTAATACCACACAACGCTCATACATATCCGGCAGCGCCGCAATAGATGCATGCTTTTTGCCATAGGTCAGCTCTGCATAAATCTCATCTGTAATCACAAAAATATCATGTGCGGTCACAACCTCACGGATTGCTTCTAAATCCTCTTTTTCCATGATCGCTCCGGTAGGGTTGTTGGGGAATGAGATCAGCAGTACTTTTGTTTTATCTGTAATTTTTTCTTCAAGTTCTTCCTTCGTCAGGCGGAATTTATTCTCTGCCTTTAACGGGATGGAAACCGGAATGCCGCCACACAATTCCACACACGGAATATAGGAAACATAGCAAGGTTCTACAACTAACACCTCATCCCCCGGATCCACCAGTGCACGAAGCGCCAGATCAATACCCTCACTTGCTCCCATCGTGATCAGGATCTCATTTTCCCTGTCATAATGAAGTCCAAACTTCTCTAAATACTCTGCAGCTGCCGCACGGAGTTCGACCGTACCGCGATTATCGGTATACTTTGTCTCACCTCTTTTGATTGAAGCAATCGCTGCCTCCCTGACATGTTCCGGTGTCGGAAAATCCGGCTCGCCGACACCAAGTGACAATGCTCCCTCCATCGTATTTGCAATATCAAAAAAGTCCTTGATCCCTGAATCCGGCATCTCCTTTACTACCTTAGATAAGTATGATTTGCTTGTGTCCATGGTTTTTCCTCTTTTCTGTGTCTTTGTCAAAATATCATACCACCTATCATAGCACTTTTTCTACCAAATTTATAGTGAATTTTTCCCATAATCTATTGACAAATTCAGGGAAAAGCTGTACGCTATTAATAACGTATATTGTTAATTTTTTATCAAACTATTCAGGAGGGTTCCAAACGATGAGCGATTTTAACAATTTAAAACTGGAAGTTGCTGAGGAGATTGCTGTTCTTACAATTTCAAGACCAGCAGCATTAAATGCATTAAACAGTGAGACATTAGACGAGTTAAACACAGCATTAACTGAGATCGAAGCAAGAGATGACATCAAAGTCGTAATCTTAACCGGCGGTCCTGACAAGAAAGGCAACGAATTCAAATCTTTCGTAGCAGGCGCTGATATTTCTGAGATGGTAAACTTTACCGCAGCAGAAGCAAGAGCTTTCGGTATGAGAGCTTCCGTACCATTCTTCAAATTAATGAACATGCGTCAGGTAACGATCGCAGCTGTTAATGGTTTTGCACTTGGCGGTGGATGTGAAATTTCCATGGCATGTGATATCCGTATCGCATCTGACAACGCTACTTTCGCACAGCCAGAGACAGGTCTTGGAATCATTCCTGGATTCGGCGGTACACAAAGACTTGCCCGTTTAGTAGGCATGGGACGCGCAAAAGAGATGATCTTTACCTGCGATTCCGTTGATGCAGCAGAAGCTTACCGCATCGGTCTTGTAAATAAAGTAGTTGCTCCGGAAGAGTTAATGAACACAGCAAAAGCTATGGCTAAGAAAATCATCTCCAAAGGAAGCTACGCTGTTTCCGTTGCAAAAGCAGCAATCAACAACGGTTATGATATGGACATCAAGAACGCTGTTGAGATGGAAGCAAACTTATTCGGCGTAACCTGCTCTACTCATGACAAAACAGAAGGTATGACTGCTTTCTTAGAGAGAAGAGCTGCTGATTTAACAGATTTCTAAAAAAACATATCAAAAAAAACGGGCTGATAATTCAGTCCGTTTTTTTGATATACTCATATTCCAAATTTAATGTGCAGGTAATCTCTGATTACCTCTACGCATTTTTCACGCCCCCATCAAAACCGACACCACCGGCATCGTCACCACAGCAAGAATTGCCGTAAGCGCAACTCCTCTTGCCGCCAGATCATAATTTCCATCATATTGCTGTGCAAGCATTGCTGCCATACTGCCGACAGGCGTTGCGAGCATGACCATACACACGCCTAAAATCATCGGATCATCAACAAACTGCTTTATGATCCATGTGCCTGCAATCGGAATAAGCAGCATTTTTATCCCGGAAAATAAAAGCAGTTTCGTATCCGTAAACAGATCTATGATCTTAAAATCAAGAAAAGACGCCCCGATCACAAGCATACTAAGCGGTGCCGTAAGATTACTTAAATTCTTTGCCGTTGTCACTGCAAAATCCGGCATATGGATTTTTCCAAAATACAAAATCAATACCACCCGTCAAACGGGTGGTTTGCTCAGCGGCTATAAGCCTTTGTTACCGGCC
>ERZ836760.1458-NODE-1458-length-25209-cov-6.646219_pt1 | contig 25209 bp, 22 predicted proteins | sample MGYA00519941_ERZ836760 | MGnify/ENA primary metagenome ERZ836760 (study PRJEB31850, sample SAMEA3708807) | human gut metagenome | biome: human gut; feature: human-associated habitat; material: faeces | place: China | collected 2014 ... | reverse complement strand
GCGTTCCTTATATCCTCGGCATGAATGCCGGGGCTTTACGGAACTCGCGGTAAAAGCGGTAATTTTGATAGCTTGTCAAAGTTCGCGTCCTGAAAACGCGGATAACATCCTTCAGAGTTATATCGTTGACCGACATCGGCGAAGTATTGTGTATCGGGTACAGCAAAAAGATAACGTTCTTTAAACAACGGATAGGCATTTAATCCTTTTTTCAACAAGTATTGAAAAAGTACCCCGACTTCTGCCATACCTGATAGCAGGAGATTGGAAATTTCTTCAAGGTGATGCTCAAGAGTCAGCTCAATGTAAATGCCGGGGTATTGCTTGGCAAACGCACTGACTCCAGGAATAAGGATGGCATTTGTGCGCTCGCCGTTGCTGGCGATACGCAACTTCCCTGTCCTCAAATTGGCATGATCGGAACAAAATTGCTCCGTTTCTTCCTCAATATTTTGAATCCGTCGACGAGTGTCCAAATAATATTGCCCAATTCTGTCAATTTGAAGGGCTTATGATGCCGATCGACAATGAGCCCTCTGCATTCCTTCTCAAGACGCTGAACAACTTGAGACAAATAGGGCTGAGTCACACCAAGAGCCGCCGCGGCTTTTCGAAAATTTCCTTCGTTTTCAATGGCAGACAATATTTCTAGAGCACTAACCGACATCTCCAACCTCTAATTAGAAAATACTTATCAAATAGAAGTATTTAAATATTAGATTGTAATTTTAATTGCTAATAAACTGACCGGGAAATCTTCATCCCAACAATGTCTCGATAGGAGAAAAAAATGAAACTTAAAACTTTTGCTCTCGCTCTTACTCTAGCCATGGGTGCAGGATTAACCGTTTCGGCGCAAGCTGCTGAAGTCATCGAATTGTGGCCCAATGGTGCCCCCAACAAAAGCACCATTACAGAAGCTGAAAAAACGGATGCTGAAGGAAATATTTTTAACGTAACGAAAGCTAGACTGGAAGTTTCAGTACCGCAAAAACCGAATGGTAAAGCGGTTATTTTGATGCCGGGTGGCGGATACAGCAATTTGTCAATGGCAACCATTGAAAAAAGTTTTGTTCCCCTCTTTCAATCGGAAGGCTTTACCACGTTTGTTTTGAAATACCGCCTTCCGAAAGGCAATCCTATTGTTCCCCTTTCGGACGCTAATAAAGCGGTAGCTACAGTCCGCAGTCTTTTTGACAAATACAAACTTCACACAGTCGGCGTAATGGGAGCCAGTGCCGGTGGTCACTTAGCCGCCATGTCCAGTGTTTCTTGTAAAGACAATACATGCCCAGATTTTTCGGTTCTCATTTATCCCAATATTTCAATGATGCAGGAAGAAACTCAACCAAAGAGCTCCTGCCGAAATAACCTGATCGGCCCAAATCGCTCCGTTCAATACGACACCACCTACTCTGCTTATAAGCATGTCGGTCTGTCGACTCCTCCGGCTTTCCTAGCCGTTTCAGCGCAAGACGAATTTGCCGGCAGTCTCGGATCTATGCTTTATGCGCGCGCCATGGTTGAGAATGCTCGTCCAGTTTCCTTACACGTCTATCCGACCGGAAACCATGGATGGCGAGCTGAAAAAAGCGAATCTTTCCCTGATGGAGATCACTTCAGAGAAGATCTCAAAATGTGGTTAAAGACAATCAAATAATGCTCTCACTCAATAATGACTCAATGAGGTCATCACTATGAAAAAAATTGCAGTTTTAACGTCTGCTCTTATATCCGCTTGCTTAGCTACAAGTGTTTGCGCAGCTGAAAACTATTCCGTTAACCCTCTTGTTAAAGGATTGGAAAAATCCCCTGAACGAGTCCTCCTCGTGGGGAATTCGTTCATGTACTACAACTGTGGTGTGACTGGCTATATCAGTGGTTTAGCCAAAGATAAAAATAAGAAGCTCACATTAACGATGGCAACAATCGGTGGAGCCGGGCTTGACTGGCATGATGTTAAAAGTTACCTGCGCCCCAATGGTCTTCGCAGTTATTCAACAACCGATGACGGCAGCAATAAACTGATTTTCCACAAATACCCCGGAGGAAAGGTGTTTGAAGCCGTTATCCTTCAAGATAATAGCCAAGGTCCCGTTCACCCGGAACTTAAAAAATTCTTTGAAAAGTATGGAGCCATCCATAGTAAAGATATCCGCGCTACCGGGGCTGAGCCTATTTTCTTGATGACATGGGCTTATGCGGGCAAACCGGAAATGACCAAACAACTCGCTGATGCAACCATCCGTGTTGCCAACGAAAATAAAGCACTGGTTATTCCTGTTGGTCTTGCGTTTGCTCAAGCTTTAAAGGAACGCCCCGACTTGAAGCTGACAGTTGAAGACAATCGACATCCAACGGCAGCTGGCTCTTACCTAGAAGGAGCAGTCATTTTTGCAGCTTTAACACGTACTTCTCCGCAAGGCGCGCCATTCCTAGGAGGCTGTGAAAAGCCTTTAGCCAAAAAGGATGCTCAATTCCTGCAAACGATTGCTTGGAAGACAGTTAAAGAATTTTATGAATGGAAATAGAGCGCTCTGATTCAGAACGCCCATCATCTGAAAGCCGGACTAAATCCGGCTTTCAGTTTCAGTGATTAAACAATAAAGCGGTCAGCAACCGGTTTGCCGGGATCAACCACCAACGTATCAATCCCCAGATCCTTCACGAACTTTTCGCCATATTGTGTGCAAATCACGGTACCGTTTGAGCCATAGACATGGCCATTCTTAAAGACGGTCTTGCCTTTAACAAAGGTCGCTACCGGTTTTTGTGTGGCGTAGTTGTAAATCGTGATATCGGCATCTGCACCGACACTCAAATGGCCCTTATTGTCCAAACGCAACATGCGAGCGGGGTTCAAAGAGGTCTTGGCAGCAAATTCCGGCAAGGTCAGGATACCCAACTTCACCAACGACAAACCTTGTTCCAAAATCACATTGCGCGGGATGCAGCCGCCGTCCGTAGAGATACCGTCAACGACAAAGCTGCCGTCCGGACGTTTGGCTTCTGCAAGCCACACACGAGGCAGCGGCGGGTTCACATTAAATGAACCGCCCACATCAGTGTTGTGTTCTTTCCAAAGCTTGAGACCTTCTTCGCCGGTTACCAAATCAGAGTAGCCGCCCGCATCGTAAACCGCCCAAACTTTATTGGCCTTAAAGGCGGCTTCAATCCCTTCACGGTCATCACTAAAGCCAAAGCGCTTCAGGCAGTTACCCGTCACCTTGGATTGCACCTTACCGTTTTCAAAACAGGTCAGGCGCGTGCCGTTTCTGGGAGAAATGTAGCTTTCACAGTGAATGTGGTCATTGGCTAAGAGCAAATCAATGGCTTCTTTGGTTTCTTCCAATTCAGGGCGAATTGCACCACGGCAGTAAGCATTGATGTGAGCCAAGTGCAAGAAGTTGCCCTGACTTAATTCAACCGCTTCACGCATACCTTCGATGTTGGAACCATGTTCACTGGTGCCGGCGTGCCAGGCGATATAAGCACCATGCTCCAAGGCTGTCTTGATCAGCAAAGAAGACACTGCGGGCTTTAACGGATAGTGTCCGCCCAAAAGCTTCACACCCAATGCCCCTTCCTTCATGGAAGCATCAATCAACGCATCCATTTCAGCCTTGCTGGGTTCATTGGTCTTGAAGGTAAAGGGAGGAGAAGCAAACTGTAAAATAGCGCAGTTAATACCGGCACCGTAGGTCGGAATGTTCTTTAAGACGTTATCCAAAGGACCTGCCATATCCAAGCAAGTGGTCACGCCCGCCATGGCGAGCATCTTGAAACCAAACGGAGAACCCCACATTTCGCCAAGGTGTACGTGGCTATCAACAATACCGGGCTGCAGCACCATACCCGTATAGTCTTCCACCACTCGGGCACAGCCACCGGGCAAGTCGACACCGACTTCAGCAATCTGGCCGTTTTCAATGGCCACATCCCGCACACCCTCAATACGGTTGAGCGGATCAACGACCGTCGCGCCCTTTAGTAAAAGATCCCACATAAGAATTCTCCTTTCAAAATGGATTCTTCGGCAAATATCTGCCGTGTTTCAGTAAGTTTATTCTTTTTCTCGACTTCTCTTTGTGGGCAAAATCAAGGGATGAGAAAAAATTGTCTTTTGATTGAGAAAAAATGTCTCTTTTTTCATTGCCATACTATTTTTTTCAGGCATACTTTTCGCATTAATGACTAAATATCTTGCGCCACTTCAGAAACACGTATCGGTGTTGGCGATGCATCGGCTCAATGTCTTTATTTCAGCCGAGTGGAAGTTTTTGTTTTTTGCTTTTTTTCTTTTTGGAGTTTTGTTATGAAGTCTGATATCGAAATCGCCCAAGAGGCGAAATTGATCCGTATTGACGAATTGGCGCACAGTGTCGGTTTAAGCGACGATGAGTTTGAACCCTATGGCCGCGACAAAGCCAAAGTGTCCTTTCACAAAGACCGCCAGCCTCACGGCAAATTAATTCTCGTGACCGCGACTTCCGGCATGCCTGCCGGCTCCGGCAAAACCACCACATCGATCGCCCTCACTCAAGGTCTCAAACGCCTGGGCGAAAAAGCCGTGGTGGCTCTGCGAGAACCGTCCCTTGGACCTTGCTTTGGCATGAAGGGAGGCGCCGCAGGCGGCGGTTACTCTCAAGTGCTTCCGATGGAGTCAATCAACCTGCACTTTACCGGTGACTTCCACGCGATCACGGCCGCCAACAACCTGCTCGCTGCCATGATTGACAACGCCCGCCATCAAGGTCAAGTCGATCTTAAGACCGTAATTTGGCGTCGCGTATTGGATGTCAATGACCGTATGCTACGTAACATTGTCACAGGCTTAGGCGGTCCGGCTAACGGCATTCCGACCGAGACCGGTTTTGATATCACGGTTGCCAGTGAGTTAATGGCTGTGCTGTGTCTGGCCAACGATCTTGATGATCTGCGTGCCCGAATTGACCGTTTGGTTGTCGGTATTAAGCGCGACGGTTCGGCCTACACCTGCAAAGACTTGGGTGCAACCGGCGCTTTGATGGCTCTGCTTTTGGAAGCCATGAAGCCTAATCTTGTGCAGACGCTTGAAGGCAATCTCGCCTTTGTTCACGGCGGCCCCTTTGCCAATATCGCCCATGGATGCAACTCTGTCGTAGCCACCAAGGCAGCGATGACGCTGGGCGACTGGGCTGTCACGGAAGCCGGTTTCGGCAGTGACTTGGGCGCTGAAAAATTCATGAACATCAAATGCCGCGCCGCCGGTCTCACGCCTTCGGCAATCGTGCTTGTCACTTCCACTAAAGCACTGAAGTGGCACGGAATGGTCCCGCTTCCCGAAATTGGCAAACCCAATGTTGAAGCCTTAAAGAAAGGCTTGTGCAATTTGGATGCCCACATCGACAATCTCAAACACTTCGGACCTGAAATTGTCGTCAGTCTCAATCACTTCGCAACGGATACGGATGAAGAAATTGAAGTCATTCGCGCCCGCTGCGCAGAAAAAGGCGTTCGTTTTGCTGTCTGCGATGGCTTCATCAAGGGCGGAGAAGGCGCTATTGAGTTGGCCAAAGCTGTCATGGATGCTGCAAACGGTGAAACCAAGCCCTTGCACTTTACGTACGAAGCCGATGATGACGTCGTCACAAAACTGGAAAAGCTTGCTGTTAATGTTTACGGAGCAAAAGATATTGAGTTGTCCGCTGCCGCCAAGAAAGATCTCAAGCAAATCCAGGAACTGGGCTTTGACCGCTTGCCGGTTTGCGTGGCCAAGACTCCCTATTCGCTGTCTCATGAACCAACTTGGCTGGGCGCTCCCAAGGGCTTTACTTTGCCAGTGCAACGCCTGATTTTAAATGCTGGCGCCGGCTTTGTCGTCGCTACAACGGGAGCCATCATGCGTATGCCCGGTTTACCCAAGCAACCGGCTGCTTTGCATATTGACGTGGTTAACGGCAAGATCGTCGGCCTCTCTTAAGCCATTCTTTCATCCTTGATTTTCGCAAAGCGCCTTCGGGCGCTTTGCTTTTTGCTAGACTTTCAATCAACGTTTTTTTTTGATTGAAAAATGCTAAAACCTTTAGCGTCCGCCACTCCAGCAGTAACGGGTGGTGCGCTGACTTATCCTTATCACTATTGTGCTCATCCTTTAGTCAAGGAAGCTGCCCGTGCCGTCCGTCAACACCTCGATGAGAGTGCCCACGGTCAGGCGGGCCGTCTTGTGGCAATTTTAGTCTGCCGTCTTCCAGATCAATCGTTGGGATTTTTAACCGCCTGTGATCAGTTTGATTGTGCAGATCCTTATTTCGAGAAAACGTTCTGGCAGCAATTGCCGCCCGAGTCCATCAAACCTCTCAACACTGACCGCATTGACAAGGCTTTCGAAGAAAAAGTACGTGCGCAGGAAAAGTACATTTCCTTTAAAGAGGCTGCTCAAGCCCGCCGTGAACACCGCCAACAGCAACGAGCCAGCGGCGTCTTTAACCGCGAAGCGCTGATTGCGTCCAGTCAGTTTGATTCCGGTGAACTTGAGCGTTTAAAACTTAAATATATTTTGGCCTTGCAAGCTGAAGAAGCCGCACGGTCTGATTTCCAGCACCGCACTCATGTGGCGATTGAAAATGAATGGAAACGTCGCTTAAGCAGCGTTCACGTACAAAATAAACCCGGGCATCAGACAACGCTTTTGGAACTATTATCAACATACCTGAACCGTGAAGATCTGCTTCGAGCCATTTTGAGAACAGCTCTGCCGGCTCTTTTAAACGAAGCCTTTGCGCTTGGTGCAAGCCCCATTGCCATGGGGCAATTCTGGTGGGGACCGGTTGCAGCCTATGATGCTCGTGCTGAGGATGCCTTTTTCGCCTTTGCCAAAGAACGCCACGAAAAACTGCTCACCTTCTTCCTGCAAGACCTTTGCTTGGAAGAAAATGCACTGGCTGTTGATCAGTTTAAAAATTGGACACCGGACATTGTTTACGAAGACAATGACATCGTAGCCTTTAATAAACCGTCCGGCATGCTTTCTGTCCCCGGCAAACTCCCCGTGACGGATTTGTATTCTATTGCTCTATCACGCTACCCCGATGCCACAGGTCCGATGCTCTTACACAGACTCGATATGTCCACCTCCGGCATCGTGGTTTTTGCCAAAAATAAGCAGACACACCAAGCGCTCCAAAACGCTTTTGCCAGAGGCTCGGTGCGAAAGCGCTACATTGCCCTTTTGGAAAAAATGCCCCCAAACACAAGCGGAGAGATCAAACTGCCCTTGTGTCTCAATCCCTATGAGCGTCCTCGACAAATGGTTGAGTACACCTACGGCAAACCCGCCCTAACGGTTTACAAAGTCTTAGGCCAAACGCCAAACGGAGCAGTTCGAGTGGCTTTCTACCCTCAAACCGGTCGCACGCATCAGCTAAGGCTACATGCCGCGCACGCTGAAGGGCTCAATAGCCCCATCATCGGCGATGAGCTTTACGGACACCCGGCCGATAGGCTCTATCTGCACGCTGAGGCCATTCGTTTTATTCATCCGTCAACCGGTCAACTTTTAACGATTGAGGCGCCTTGCCCCTTCTAGGTTCATCATGTTTGAACTTTTTCTCTATCACCTTCAACTTTGCCTGCCCCTGTTTCTTCTGGTGATTTTGGGCTGGGGGCTCATCGTTGGAAAACTCTTTGATCAAAGCGTCACACGTGTGCTCTCGGGCTTTACGTTCCGTTTTTTAATGCCCGCCCTTTTATTTTCACTAATGAGCAAGCTCTCGGAGATGCCGCCTGTGGATTGGCGCGTTCTGATCGCTTTCTTTGGGTCCTGCGTCATTATTTATTGCCTGGGACGCACCGCTGGTCGCTTCTTCGGGTTAGACAACACCGGTAAAACCATTTTTGGTATGGCAGCGATCTTCGGCAACAACGTGCAATTGGGCGTGCCGATTCTCCAGATCAGCCTTGGCGATGAGGCCATGCCGACCATCAGCTTACTTATTATTTTCAGTGTTCTTCTTTTGTGGACCACGGCCATCGCCAGTGTTGAGTTGGGGAAAGCCGAAGGAAAATTGGATTGGAAAAGAATCGGCCGTCCGATGCTGAAAGTATTTAAAAATCCTGTGGTATTAGCCATTATTGCGGGCAGTGCCTGGGGGTTGACGGGCTGGCAGTTGCCGGATTTTGTTGAACGTACCTTAGGGTATGTGTCATCTGCTACGACGCCGATTGCCCTTATTGTCGTCGGCATGGGATTGGCTCAACACCGCTTTACGTCCGCTCTGCCCCGTGGTTTGACCATCTCAACACTAAAAATCGTCATCCACCCCATCATCGTGTTTTGCCTAGCCAAATTAATCGGACTCGATGAGATTACAACCAACGCCTGTGTGTTGACGGCCTCCTTACCGGTTGCGATTAACGTCTACCTGATGGCAAGCGAATTCAGGAGTGAAGAGGGCTCTGCAAGCAACGCTATTTTTGTCTCCACGATGCTTTCAGCTCTCTTAATTCCGCTCACTCTTACGCTCTTAGGCGTGAGCCTTTAAAAGCAAAAACGGAGGACTTCAAAAATCTGAAGCCTCCGTTTTTAATCGGACTATTTAAATTAGACCATTTCGTGCGGATGCACCGGTCTGTCGGAAAATTGGATTTTGTAGAGGTTGGCGTACACGCCGTTTTTCTCAAGCAACTCCTTATGAGTGCCGATTTCCACAATCCGACCGTGCTTCATCACAACGATGCGATCAGCCCCCTCGATGGTGGAGAGGCGGTGAGCCACAACAAAGCTTGTGCGTCCCACCATCAATTCATCAAGCGAAGCCTGAATGTATTTTTCGCTTTCGGTATCAAGCGCGCTCGTTGCTTCATCCAAAAGGAGAATCGGCGCGTTCTTTAAGAGCGCACGAGCGATGGAAATGCGTTGACGCTGACCGCCCGAGAGTTTTGCGCCGCCTTCACCCACTCGCGTATTGAAGCCTTCCGGCAGCGATTCAATAAAGGGCAAAAGATACGCCGCTTCGGCCGCTTTACGAATATCTTCGTCCGTCACCTTATCACGAACACCGTAGGCAATATTGGCCGCAATCGTATCGTCAAAAAGCACGACATCTTGGCTCACAAGCGATATTTGAGCGCGCAGGCTCTTAAGCGTTAAATCTTTTTGGCTGATACCGTCAAAGAGGATATCACCTGAGGTCATTGTCCAAAAACGCGGAATCAGATTAATGAGCGTTGTTTTCCCCGAGCCGGAAGAACCGACCAAGGCAATCATTTCACCGGGCTTCACATCCAACGTAAAGTCTTCCACTGCAGGGGTGTTTGAGCCTTCATACGTATGTGTAACGTGACGGAAACTGACCGCCCCGGATGCTCTTTCTATCGTGCGGGAACCTTTATCTTCTTCAGAGGGTTCATCGACCATCTTAAACACACTTTCAGCCGCCGCTGACATGCGCGCAACGGAACCATTAAGGCTGGAGAGGTGACGGATAGCCGGCATCATCAAAAGCATGGCCGACAGGTACGTCGTGAATTCACCCATTGAGAGCTGACCGTTTTGGGCTTGCGTCAAAGCAAAAACTACCACCACCGACACACCGATCATGGTGACAAGCTGAGTAAGCGGCGTTCCCAAAGACTTCACCGCTTGCATACGAACAGCATAAGATCTCAAGCGTTCATTAATCGCGGCAAAACGCTTTTTCTCGTAAACGTAGCCATCGTAAATTTTGACAACGCGCTGACCTTCATAGGCTTCTTGAATGGCCACGCTCATCTCACCCAAGGTGTTTTGAGAACCAAGCGTCAAACGCTTTACCGTCTTACTCACCCACTTGAGCACTAATGCCAAAAGCGGCGCCACAACGAGCGTCACCACGGTCAAAAGCCAATTGTGGTAGATCAAAATACAGGCCAAAGAAATAATTTGAAGCGAGTCACGCACCAATGTCGTCAATATTTCAGCGGCCATCCCCAAAGCACTTGAAGCTTCATTAACAAACTTGGAGACGACTTTGCCGGACATGTAGTGTTGGTAGGTTTGAGAAGACCATTGAATAAGTCGGCCGAACATGAGGCGGCGAATTCTCACAAGAACCTGTTGGCTCACCCGCTGCAGCAGATAGTTAGATAAGAACTGCGTGCCGCCGTGCAAAATCGAAATACCGATCAACCCGACCGGCGTCCACCAAACAATGGAGGGGTTGTGTTCATAAAAACCTAAATCGGTTAACTTACCCAACAAAAGCGCGATCAAGGAGGAACTGGCCGCACCCAAAATCATGCAAGCGACAGCTAAAGCGATTTCCTTTTTGTACGCAGGTAAGTATCCCAGAAGGCGTCTGACGTACGGATCGTTGAAAATGGGCAACCGGTCAAGAATTTTTTTATTCATTGGCTTCAATCAAAAATATGTCGTCGTCATTTTAACGACTTGAGCGCTTAACCGCCCTATTCGTTTTGTTAACGTTTATGACACGCTTGGCATGACGCTTTTTGGACTCTGCCACTCCTTCATAGCCTTTGTCATAGACGTCTTTTTTAGCGGCAAACTTACGCCCGCCCTTGTTTGCTCCAACACCGGCTTGAGCTTTTGAACGGGTACGAGTCTTTCCGGGTTCATCCTTGGCGCTTGCCGGAACAACACCCGCTCTAGCGCTGCCCGCCTTTAAGTCTTCAATCCAACCTTTAACCCATTCATCGCTCAAGCGCATCTTTGCCCCGCGTGGCAGATCCTTGGGCAACAACACGGCACCGAAACGAACACGAATCAAACGCGATACCGTCAATCCCACCGCATCAAAAATACGGCGCACTTCACGATTGCGTCCTTCAGCGAGCGTCACCCGATACCAATGATTGGAAGAAACGCCGCCAATGTCCTCAATACGTGAAAAAGACGCCGGACCATCGTCAAGCTTGATGCCTTTTAAAAGCTTATCTTTATTTTCTTCGCTCAATTCACCCTGTACACGCACCGCGTATTCGCGCTCAATTCGATAACGCGGGTGCATGAGCATATTGGCTAAGGCACCGCTCGTGGTAAACAGCAAAACCCCCTCGGTGTTAAAGTCAAGACGGCCGACCGCAATCCAACGTTCACCATTAAGTTTCGGTAAACGGTCAAAAACACTGGGTCTGCCTTGGGGGTCATCGGCTGAAACAATTTCTCCAGCTGGCTTATGGTAGAGCAACACTTTCGGCACATCGTTGACGACCGCCGCACGTTTGACCAAGCGGCCCCGCACCCGAATCATGTCATTGAGACGAACGCGGTCGCCCACCTTAGCCACATCACCGTTAACCGTCACCACACCGGTCGCAATAAGTGCTTCCATTTCGCGGCGCGAACCCAAACCGGCATCAGCCAATACTTTCTGAAGTTTTTCTCCGGTTGCATTCCCCTCTAGGGAGACTGTCGGCATAACCTTTTCCTCGGGCGCAACTTTTGGTGTTACGGCTCGCAGCCTTTTAGCCTGAGGCGCTCGAAAGGGCGTTCGTTTAGCCGGCGCTTTCTGAACCACCCCTTTTTTATGCGGACTGATTTTTTTCTTCATCATCACTATCTCCAAAATCCAAAGGTTGGATCAGACTTTCTAATCTTGCGTGTTCATCATCAATGGCCTTTAGCTCCTGCCGATCACTTAACCGGGAAGCCGGCTGAGTCTGGGATTGTCCCTCAAACAATTCAAAGGCTTCGACCTGGGGTTCCTCATCGGGCCCGATACTGGGCAAATCCTGTAAAGAATTCAATCCCAAATCCACCAAAAATTGTCTTGTTGTCGCAAATAATTCCGGGTGACCGATTGTCTCCCGACGGCCGATGACTTCAATCCAATTGCGATCAAGTAAAGTTTTAATGGCATTAGGATTTACCGTCACACCGCGAATCTTTTCAATATCTCCGCGCGTTACGGGCTGACGATAAGCAATCACCGCCAATGTTTCCATCACAGTACGGCTGTATTTCGGCGCTTCTTCCGGATGGAGCTTACGCAGTATCTCGCGCATCGCCGAAACTGACTGGAATCGCCAAAGACCTTCGGCCACTTCGCGCAATTCAAGCGCTCGCCCCTGCCAGTCATCCTGAAGCTCGGCGAGCATCTGCAAGATCTGCGCCTTTGTAAAACGCTTATCCAAGCACTCCCTGAGCGTCGATACGGACAAAGGCACATCACTTGTTAAAAGCGCGCCTTCAAGAATCCATTTGGGATTTTCATTAAGCGTGCTCATCGGCTACATCTCCGTCCACATAAAACCACAGACCGTTTTCACGGACAAAACGGCTTTTTTCAATCTGCTGAAAAGCCCGACCATTGATCTTGCCGCGAGCGATAAAAGAAACCGTTGCACTATCGCCTTCTGACTCATAGGAAACAATTTCCAAACCAAGCCACTTAATCGGTTCGCTTAAATCCAAAACACTCGGTCGTGTGCTTTCATGCCAAGTCCTTAGCAGATAATCCGCGTCCTTTTTTACAAAAGCACTGTAGCGGCTTTTCATCAGACTTAAGGCGTCTGGCGCAGGTTCTTTTTCATGAAAACGCCCGCAACAGTCCTTGTAGTCAAGAAGACTACCGCAAGGACACAATGCGGGCGCTTTCTTTTTCTTCATGCCGAAAAATTATGATGCGTTTTGCTCACGCTCGGCGCGGGCGTGACGGCGACGATCAATTTCGGTCAAATAACGCTTTCTCAAACGGATCGTGTGCGGGGTGATTTCCACCAATTCGTCATCGTTGATGAATTCAACCGCGCTTTCAAGCGTCAACTGCACAGGCGGCACGAGACGAATGGCTTCATCGGTACCCGAGGCACGGATGTTGGTGAGCTGCTTGCCGCGAATCGGATTCACAACGATATCGTTGTCGCGAGAGTGAATACCGATAATCATGCCTTCGTAGAGCTTATCGCCCGGTTTGACAAACATACGGCCGCGATCTTGCAGCTTCCAAAGAGCGTAGGCAACGGCTTCACCGTTATCCTGGCTAATCAACACACCGTTGCGGCGTTCACCGACATCACCTTCTTTGATCGGACCGTAGTCATCAAAAACGTGACTCATAATGCCGGTACCGCGACACATGGTCATGAATTCACTTTGGAAACCGATCAAACCGCGGGCCGGAATACGGTATTCCAAACGCACGCGGCCCTTGCCGTCAGGCTGCATATCCTGCAAATCGCCCTTGCGGCGTCCCAATTCCTCCATCACAGCGCCTTGGTGATCTTCTTCAACATCAACCGTGAGCACTTCATACGGTTCCATCTTTTGACCGTCAATTTCCTTGAGCAACACACGGGGACGCGAAACGGCCAATTCGTAGCCTTCGCGGCGCATATTTTCAATCAAAATCGTCAGGTGCAATTCACCACGGCCACAGACTTCAAAGACGGTTTCATCGTCAGTGAGTTTCATACGCATGGCCACGTTGGACTTCAGTTCACGTTCAAGACGTTCACGGAGCTGACGGCTTGTCACGTACTTGCCTTCACGGCCAGCCAAGGGGCTCGTGTTGACTTGGAAATTCATGGAAAGCGTCGGTTCGTCCACTTTCAAAAGCGGCAGCGCTTCGGGTTGTTCCAAATCCGTAATGGTCGTACCGATAGACAATTCTTCAATGCCGTTTACGAGCACAATGTCACCGGCTTCGGCGGAATCCACAAGCTTGCGATCCAAACCTTCAAACATGAGGATTTGGTTGACTTTGACCTTCTTGGGCGTATCGTCCGGTCCGTTCATCACACAGACGTCTTCGCCGGCGTGAATGCGGCCGCGGTGCACACGACCGATACCGATCTTACCGACGTAGCTCGAGTAATCAAGCGAGCAAATCTGCAACTGAAGCGGACCATCCGGATCATCATCACGAACCGGTACCTTTTCAATGACAGTGTCAAAAATAGCACGCATATTGCCCACTTTCTTGAGCTCTTCAATGTTGTCGCTATAGCCGGCAACGCCTTCCAAGGCCGAGCAGTAAATCACGGGGAAGTCGAGCTGTTCTTCAGTGGCACCCAACTTATCAAATAAGTCAAACGTTTGGTTCAAAACCCAATCCGGACGGGCACCCGGACGGTCAATCTTATTGATCACAACAATGGGCTTTAATCCCAAAGCCAGAGCTTTGCGGGTCACAAAGCGCGTCTGCGGCATCGGGCCTTCCACGGCGTCGACCAAAAGCAATACACCATCGACCATGGACAACACGCGTTCGACTTCACCGCCGAAGTCGGCGTGCCCCGGGGTATCAATGATGTTGATGTGGGTGCCTTCGTATTCCACAGCGCAGTTTTTAGCCAAAATCGTAATACCGCGTTCACGTTCCAAATCACCACTGTCCATCACACGTTCTTGGACTTCTTGATTGGCACGGAAAGTGCCGGCAGCGCGCAAAAGCTTATCCACCAAGGTTGTCTTACCGTGGTCGACGTGCGCAATAATCGCGATATTGCGAATAGCACGAGTACTAGTCGTCATTTGTTGCCTCAATATCTTTCTTGTTGGCAATTAATCGTTCAGGTTCGAGCACACCGCGTTCGTTAACGCGGGCCGTTCCCACCATTTGTTCATCAGGTCCGTAGACCCTGACACGCGGGCAACTCGGTAAACCAAGAGCCAATCGCTGGCCATGGCAAAAGCGCACGCGGTCGTTTTCGCTTAAATGCACCGCAGGAAGCGTCTGCATTAACGCATCAAGCGGTTTTAAAGTTGCCAGACGCTCGTCAACCGACATCGTCTCAAGCGCCTGTAAGGTAACAGCGTCTTCAAGCGAAAGCGCTCCTACCTTTGTTCTTCTTAAACTTGCCAAATGAGCACCGCATCCGAGTGCCTCACCAATATCTTCAGCGAGTACTCGAATATAGGTCCCCTTGGAACACGTCACTTCAACCGTTAAGAGTTCGTCAGCAAATTCAAGGATCTCTAATTTTTCAATCCGCACCGAGCGGGCCTCACGCTCAATGCTTACACCTTCACGGGCCAAATCGTAGAGCGTTTTTCCGTCACGCTTTAAGGCTGAAAACATCGGAGGCACCTGCAAAATGTCGCCTCTAAAAGCGTTCAGTGTCTTTTCGATGTCAGCCCGATTGACACGGACTGGACGGGTCTGCAGAAAGTCTCCCTCCAAGTCACCCGTTGTCGTCTTCTGACCGAGCTTAATACCGGCAATATAGGTTTTATCAGCATGCAAAAGATCGGCAGAAAATTTGGTCGCTTCGCCAAAGGTGAGCGCCAACAGGCCGCTTGCAAGCGGATCAAGTGTTCCCGTATGACCGGCTTTTTGCGCATTCAACAAACGTCGGGCTGTCTGCAGCGCCGCGTTTGATGTCATCGCATAGGGCTTATCAAGCAAAAGCACCCCGTCTACAACTCGGCCTTTTCTTTTCATTCTTCGCCCTTGGTTTGCTTCATCGCCTCATCGATCAGGCGGTCCATTTCAAAACCCTTGGCCACACTGGTGTCATGTTCAAAGTGCAGCGTCGGCACCGTATGAATCGACAACAGTTTGAAAAGATGGTTACGAAGCATTCCAGCGGCAGCGTTTAAGCCTTGCTTGGCCTGTTCAGGCTCTGCGCCGATGACCGTGAAATAAACCTTCGCATGAGCATAATCAGGTGTAATTTCACAGCCCGTCAAAGTCACCAAACCCACTCGCGGATCCCGCACTTCCTGAGGAATCAAACGAGCCAGATCCTTTTGAATCTGATCGGCCACACGCAGGGCGCGTCCCGGTTTCGCAGCTCTCATGTCACAATCCTTTCTTAATACTTCAGGGCGGCCAGTAAAAGTTATCTTTCAAACAAGCCGCCCGTTTTCTATTAAAGCGTACGGGCCACTTCCGTGACTTCAAAGATTTCCAGCTGATCGCCTTCTTTGATGTCATCGTAGCCTTTGAGCGACAAACCGCATTCCAAACCGGCCTTCACTTCTCTGACATCGTCCTTGAAGTGGCGCAAGGAGTTTAATTCTCCTGTCCAAATCACGACATTGTCGCGAAGCAGTCGAGCCGAAGCCGTACGACGAACCACACCTTCCAAAACTTTACAGCCGGCAATCATGCCAACCTTAGGCACGCGGATACATTGACGAATTTCCACAAAGCCCAAAACGGTTTCGCGTTTTTCCGGTGCGAGCATACCGCTCATAGCAGCCTTCACATCATCCACGGCATCGTAAATGATGTTGTAGTAGCGGATATCCACACCGTTGGTTTCGGCGAGCTTACGAGCCGGCGCATCGGCACGCACGTTAAAGCCGATGATGACCGCTTTGCTAGCCAGGGCCAAGTTGACGTCCGTTTCCGAAACGCCACCCACGGCAGAGTGCACCACCTGAACGCGCACTTCATCGTTGGACAACTTCGTCAAGGCGTGAACAATAGCTTCGGTAGAACCCTGAACGTCTGCCTTCACAATCAAGGCGAGGGTCTTCACTTCGCCATTGGCCGCATCCGAGAAAATGTTTTCCAATTTGGCGGCTTGCTGCTTGGCCAACTTTACGTCACGGTACTTGCCTTGACGGAAAAGAGCGATTTCACGGGCTTTACGTTCATCGGGCAAAACCATAATTTCGTCGCCAGCCTGCGGCACACCCGACAGACCTTGAATCTCAACCGGAATTGAAGGACCGGCTTCACTGACGGCCTTACCGGTTTCATTAATCATGGCACGGACACGACCGAATTCAGCGCCGGCCAAAACAATGTCGCCGCGGTGAAGAGTGCCGGACTGCACGAGAATGGATGCCACCGGACCGCGACCCTTATCCAAACGAGATTCGATGACAAGACCCTTGGCCATGCCTTCCTTCGGAGCTTTCAAATCAAGCATTTCGGCTTGAAGCAGCACGTTTTCCAGCAATTCATCTACGCCCTGACCGGTCTTGGCAGACACCGGAATAAACGGCACGTCACCACCCCAGTCTTCAGGCATCACATCGTTTTGAACAAGTTCTTGTTTAACGCGTTCAGGATTGGCTTCCGGCTTATCGATCTTGTTGATCGCCACCACCATCGGAACACCAGCGGCCTTGGAGTGAGCAATAGCTTCCTTCGTCTGGGGCATCACACCGTCATCGGCAGCCACCACCAAAATCACAATATCGGTGGCCTGAGCACCGCGCGCACGCATAGCCGTAAAAGCTTCGTGCCCCGGCGTATCCAAGAAGGTCACAATGCCTCTCGGAGTCTTAACGTGGTAAGCACCGATATGCTGCGTGATACCACCGGCTTCACCAGCCGCTACCTTGGCACGACGAATGTAGTCAAGCAAGCTCGTCTTACCGTGGTCGACGTGACCCATGATGGTCACCACCGGCGGACGCGGAAGAGCCTCAGCCGTATTTTCTTCCATCATGTCGCCCAAAATCGCTTCCGGATCATCGGGCTTGGCAGCGATCGCATGATGTCCCATTTCTTCAACCACGATCATCGCGGTGTCTTGATCGAGCATTTGGTTAATCGTCACCATCTGCCCCATCTTCATGAGCGTCTTAATCACTTCGGTGGCTTTAACGGCCATCTTATGAGCAAGATCAGCCACGCTGATCGTTTCAGGCACGCTCACATCACGCACCACGGGTTCTGTGTTTTGAACCTGCTGTTGCTTGGGCTGTTCATGACGGCGGTTATTGCGGTTTTTACGAGAACCGCGCCATTGTTCATTGCCGTCATCATCCTCATCGATGACACGGGCATTGCCCTTGTTGCCGCCACGATGTTTAATGTTATCGTCCCATTTGCTCGCTGCACCATGGTTGGCACCGGCGTGCTTGCCGCCCTTTTTCTTGCCGCCTTGGTCTTCATCGCGATCACGGTCGTTGTTCTTGCCCTTTTTCTTATCCAGATTCTTTTTACCTTCGGCAGGCTTATCGCTCTTGGCCTTCATGACAGAGGGCTTGGGCTTACTCATCATTTCTCGAATCGCACGAGCTTCTTCTTCAGCCTTACGCTTGGCTTCCTGACGGCGCTTAATTTCTTCTTCAGACAAAGCGGCAGGCTGAGCCTTTTGTTCTACAGGACGTTGAACCGACTTTTTCGCATTCGGTTGGAACTTAGCCTTTTCATTTTTGCGAGCGTCATTGGGCTTGACGGCGGGTTTAGCCTGTTTTTGTTCATGACGCACTTGCGGCTGCTGAACCTCTTTCTTAACTTCAGGCTTTGTAGCCACTTCCGCCTTAGGCGCAGCCGGTTTCTTATCGGCAGCAGGAGCAGCCTTCGGCTGTTGAGCTGCGCGAGCGGCTGCGGTCTCGGCTTCAGCCTGAGCCTTAGCGCGGGCTTGTTCTTGAGCGGCTTTTTCCTGAGCCAATTTTTCTTCTTGCAGACGCTGAGCTTCCAGCTCTTTTTGACGTTTTTCTTCTTCAGCCTTTTGTTGCTGCATCTTTGCCTTGGCTTCTTCTAAAGCGCGTGCACGTTCTGCGGCCATTGCCTGCTCACGAGCAGTCGTCGCTGTTGCCGAGTTTTTCACGAGAACGCGTTTTCTGCGCACTTCCACTTTCACCGTATGTTGACCATCGGCCTGCTTAACCGTTGTGGTCTCTTTACGGGTTAAAGTGATTTTGCGGGCTTTAGCCTGACGATCCTGACGCAAAAAGTCCACCAACTGACGTTGATCGGCAGCGGTCACTGCGTCCGTTTCACTGTGCTTGTCAATGCCGGCACTTTTGAGCTGACGAAGCAATTCTTCGGCAGTCACTTTCATTTCTTTGGCCAACTCTAAAACGGTCGAACTTGCCATATTCTCTCCTTTCGTACTTTTAACTCAAAGCACGCTTTAGTTGTTGAACCAATGGGCGCGAGCAGCCAAAATCAACTTCGAGGCACGCTCTTGATCGATTCCGCTCATTTCCACCAGTTCGTCTACGGCTAATTCGGCCAGCTCATCACGCGTCTTCACACCGTGGGCAACCAGCACGTTAACCAAATCATTATCCATACCTTCAAGTGAAACCATTTCGGGTTCAGCCTGACGCAGGTTTTCTTCACGTTCCAAATCTTGCATGAGGCACTTATTGCGGGCGCGTTCACGCAACACCTTGACCGTGTCTTCATCAAACGCTTCAATTTCAAGCAATTCCGATTCAGGCACATAGGCCACTTCTTCGATAGAAGAGAAGCCGTTTTCAATCAAGATATCAGCAACATCTTCACCCACATCGAGCTTTTCAACGAATTCAGCACGAATCTTGCTTGTTTCTTCGTCACGCTTGGCGTTGGCTTCTTCATCGGTCATGATGTCGATCTTCCAGCCGGTCAATTCAGAGGCCAGGCGGACATTTTGACCGGCACGACCGATAGCAATGGCAAGATTTTCTTCATCCACCACCACTTCCATCGTGTGCGTGTCTTCGAGCATCACCACGCCGGAGACCTTAGCCGGTTCCAAAGCGCTCACAACAAACTGAGCCGGTTCATCATCCCAAACAACGATGTCAACACGTTCACCGCCCAATTCGTTGGAAACGGCATTCACGCGCGTACCGCGCACACCGATGCAGGTGCCAACCGGATCCAAGCGAGCGTCTTTGGCTTGAACAGCGATCTTCGCACGGCTACCGGGATCACGGGCTGCACTTTTGATTTCCAAAAGACCTTCTTCAATTTCAGGCACTTGCAAAGCAAAGAGTTCCTTGATGAAATCCGGGCTTGTACGAGACAAGAAAATTTGTTGGCCCTTGCAGGAGCGATCGATTCGAGCGACATAAGCACGCACGCGGTCACCCGGACGGAACGATTCCTTGGGCAACATTTCAGAACGAGGCAGGCGGGCTTCTACCTTGCCGATTTCAACGATCGCATCACCCTTGTCCATGCGCTTGACTAAACCGGAAACAACTTTTTCATCGCGAGCCAAAAATTCCACCAACATTTGTTCACGTTCGGCATCGCGCAAACGTTGCAAAATCACTTGCTTTGCATCTTGAGCGAAACGGCGACCGGAACTATTGATGTTTTGCACTTCCTGACGGATATAGTCACCAACGTTAAGATCGGGGTATTCGTCATGAATATCGGAATACATTTCCTGACGATCCGGTTCCTGCAAGCCTTGATCGTCAGCCACAATGAGCCAACGACGCCAAGCTTGGTAATCACCCGTGTCACGATCAACGTGTACTTCAATATCAGCATCTTCGCCGGCAAAATTTGCCTTTTTTACAGCAGAGGCAAGAGCCGTTTCAAGCACACCGAAGACGACCTCGCGGGGCACGCTTTTTTCCTGTGCCAATACTTCAACCATTTCAAGCATTTCGCGGTTCATTTTTTACTTTCCTTTGAAATTTAATTCTGCGATCAAATGGGCACGATCGACCTGATCGATCGTAAAACTAACGGCAACGGGCTCAATGGCTGCGGCCTTCTTACCGCGCTTTTGTGCAATCCGCTCCCGAGCGGCCTGCGCCGGAGTCTTTGCCGGCTTTTCATCCGTAAACAAAAAATCAATCGTCGTTTGCGAGTCCTGCGTGCGAACAGCCTGAATTCGACCGTCTAACTTGCGACGACCGGCTTCAGGAAAACCTTCGGCCATCAACGGGGCAAACAATTCCACGTGCACCAATTTGCCGATGTAACGTTCCCAATCCCGAACACGCTTTAAAGGCCGTTCCACACCGGGAGAGGACACTTCAAGGCGCTCGTAGTCAACATTTTCAACCGTGAACAAATACGTCAACTGGTTGCTCACCTGTTCGCAATCGTCCACCCCCACTCCTTCGGGGCTATCCATCGTGACGCGAAGCAATCCGCGGGGTAAATGTTCGAGATCAACGAACTCAAAGCCCATCCCTTCAACGGTTTGCTCAACCAACGTCAACAAATCTGTCGATGTTTCTGTCATTGTTATTGTGGCTCCTAGCGGAGAATTCCCAAAAAAAGATGGGCTCTAAGGCCCATCCATCCCCTTAGCGTCAGACAAAACCGGCACCAAGGTTTTGCGCAAAGAAGCATTACTCTCATAAACGCAACTTGCACACGACGACCGATAAATAATAAAGGCACTTTGAAAAGTGCCTTTATTGTTTTTATCTTCGCGAGTGATTATACAGACTGATTATAAAAAATCAATCACTTAGCTTATCTTTTTCAAAGAATTCTCAAAACATCGCCAAACAGTATCACCATCAAGAATTATCGAATGCAAAAATATCCTTAACGTTATATTTTAAGGCAAAAAAAATGGCGGAGAGAGAGGGATTCGAACCCTCGATACGAACGAGCCGTATACCGGATTTCGAGTCCGGCGCATTCGACCACTCTGCCATCTCTCCGCACAGTGAGCTTGCGATTTTATCAGAATGAACTCTATTTTGCTTTTTGACTTTGCGTTTTTTCGGTGGATAAGTCAAAAATGACATTGATTGCTCTACTAAATCATTTGTTGTAACAACGCAACATCTAGCGATCAAAAACACATTATTCCAAGGGTTAATACTAAAAGTAGAGAAATTCTTTTGAGGTTACTCAAATTTTCTTTTACTTTTGCAATAACATTATGAGTAAAGGGCTATCCTGAACCTATCTGAACACTAATTTCTGTAGGAGTTATATCAAAATGGATCTCAAAGAAATTCTCGAACGCAATAAAAAAGCACATCATCGCCTCGGCATGATCACCAAGGAACTTCACGACACCTTGGCTGACGGTCACCACAACAGCCTTCGTGCTTCCCAAGTCATGGAAATGATGAATGCCTCTTTCGAAATGTTGAAAGAGTCTGATGTGTTGCACTCCTATATGGATGAAGAATTAGCTCCCGAAGCCAAAGAAGCTCCGGCTAAGAAGGCTCCGGCCAAAAAGGCTGCCACGAAGAAAGTAGCTGCTAAGGCCCCGGCTAAGAAAGCTGCGGCTAAGCCCGCCGCTAAAAAGGCTGCCGCTAAACCGGCCGCTAAGAAGGCTGAAGTGAAGGCCCCTGCCAAGAAAGCTGCTGCTAAGAAAGAAGCTGCCAAGCCCGCCGCCAAAAAGGCTGCTGCCAAACCGGCTGCTAAGAAGGCTGAAGTGAAGGCTCCGGCCAAGAAGGCTGCCGCTAAACCCGCCGCCAAGAAGACAGCTGCTAAGCCGGCTGCTAAGAAGACGACGGCTAAGAAAGCTGCAAAGAAATAATTTCCCTTAGGAAAATCTAATGGGGAGGTTTGCAAACCTCCCCAAATCATAAGCGGGAACCCATTTTTGAGTTCCCGCTCTTTTATTTACAATCGTGTCGTGAATTACGCTTTGAAATCACCGAGCGGTTGATTTTCAGGACGCAACACTTCAACGCCGCCCATGTACGGACGCAACACTTCCGGCACCGTTACGCTGCCGTCAGCATTTTGATAGTTTTCCAACACTGCAACTAACGTGCGGCCAACAGCCAAACCGGAGCCGTTCAAGGTATGCACATATTGAATCTTGCCATCTTTACCCTTAACACGAGCGCCCATGCGACGAGCTTGGAAGGCTTCGCAGTTGGAGCAAGAGGAAATTTCACGATAGGTATTTTGAGCCGGCAACCAGACTTCCAAGTCAAAGGTCTTGGCAGCACCAAAGCCCATGTCACCCGTGCAAAGCGTAATCACACGGTAGGGTAAACCCAAACGTTGAAGAATCGTTTCAGCGTTATGCACCATTTCGTCCAAGTGCTTGTAGCTATCTTCAGGGTTGACAATGCGCACCATTTCAACCTTGTCAAATTGATGCTGACGGATCATGCCGCGTGTATCACGACCATAAGAACCGGCTTCAGAACGGAAGCAAGGCGTATGAGCTGTGATCTTAATCGGCAATTGATCAGCGCGAAGCAACTTGCCGCTGACCATATTGGTCAGAGAGACTTCAGCCGTCGGAATCAGGTACATGCGTTCGCCTTCACCTTCCTGACCACCCTTCTTAGCAGCAAAAAGGTCTTCTTCAAACTTCGGCAATTGACCCGTACCACGCATCGTTTCTGCGCTCACAACATAAGGCGTGTAGCATTCAACGTAACCGTGTTCACGCGTATGCGTATCCAACATGAATTGGGCTAAAGCACGATGCAAGCGTGCGACCTGACCGCGCATGAAACAGAAACGGGCACCGGATTCTTTCGCAGCCGTTTCAAAGTCCATACCAAGCGGAACACCAACGTCCACATGATCCTTAATCGGGAAATCAAACGTACGAGGGGTACCCCAGCGGCGAACTTCGGGATTGTCGCGTTCGTCACGGCCGACAGGCACGGATTCATGAGGCAAATTCGGAACACTCATTAAGAGTTCATTCAAATCCGTTCTGATTTGAGACAAACGTTCTTCCAATTGAGAAAGCTTTTCAGGAATAGCGGCAGCTTCAGCCATTAAATCAGCGGCATCACCGCCGGCCTTGCGAGCTGCACCGATCTGCTTGGACAAGCTATTACGCAAAGCCTGAAGTTCTTCAGTCTGCTTTTGGACAGCTTTGCGGTCATTTTCCAATGCATTGAATTCTTTGACCGGGAATTCAAACGGACGGGTTGCTAAGCGAGCAACCACATCGTCAAGTTGCTTACGCAATAAATTGATATCAAGCATTATTAATTCCTAATGAACAGAGCAAGCTCTGAAAAAAACACATTCGACAATTTTCACCCGTTTGGGTTACGATTGCAAGAGGTATACGACTTAGATTGTTATTTTTCTTTCTTTGTTCGGATTCGTCCTTCACCTTTCGCCCAAGCCTGACGATTCAAAGCTTTTAATCTTTCCAACTTTTCAGCAATTTTAATTTCCAATCCACGTGGTCTCGGGTAGTACCACTTCATATTTTCCAAGCCTTCAGGCAAATAAATTTCCCCGGCAGCAAACGCATCCGGCTCGTCATGAGCATAACGATAACCATGAGAGTAGCCCAATTCGCTCATTAATTTAGTGGGGGCATTACGTAAATAAAGAGGAACCGGTCGAGTGGCATCTTTTTTCACAAAACTCTTTACTGCGTTATAAGCCATTTCAATTGAATTACTCTTAGGGGCAATCGCACAATAAACCACAGCATTGGCAATCGCCAATTCCCCTTCCGGACTTCCCAGACGCTCAAAAGCCTGCGCCGCATTTAAAGCGATTTCAAGAGCCCTTGGGTCTGCCAAACCGATATCTTCGGTAGCCATCCGGATAACACGTCGACATATATACAAAGGATCACAGCCACCGACCAACATCCGCGTCATCCAATACAAGGCAGCATCCGGATCACTGCCACGAACCGATTTATGTAACGCAGAGATGAGATCGTAAAAGTTTTCCCCACCCTTATCAAAACGTCGAAGTGTGGCCGGAAGACTTTGACGCAGTAGATCGGCATCTACCTCTTTTAATTTGCGATCAATAGCCAAGTGACAAGCTAACTCAACGGCGTTCAAAAAACGCCTGGCATCGCCATCGGCCAAATTAAACAATATGTCTTTGGCTTCTTTTGAGAAAACTAATCCGGGTGCCTCTGCCTCAACTGCACGAGGCAGTAAAATTTCGAAATCGTCAGCCGTCAAACTTTCCAAGACATAGGTAGCTGAGCGCGACAGTAAGGCGCTGTTGACTTCAAAGCTCGGATTTTCAGTGGTCGCACCGATAAAAACAAAAAGTCCGCTCTCGACATGTGGCAAAAAGGCGTCTTGCTGAGACTTGGAAAAGCGATGAACTTCATCGACAAAAACCAAAGTGGATTCGCCGGTTTCATCCATGTGTCGTTGTGCGGCCTCGACCGCCTCACGAATTTCTTTTACTCCACTTAAAACAGCTGAAATAGCAATAAAGGGCAAATGAAATGCCTTTGCCATTAAGCGCGCTAAAGTTGTTTTTCCTACTCCGGGAGGCCCCCAAAGAATCATTGAGTGTGGGCGGCCTTCATCAAAAGCTATCCGTAAAGGCTTACCCGGTCCCAACAAGTGGCGTTGTCCGACAACCTCATCTAAAGTTGTCGGACGAAGACGCTCGGCCAGCGGTTGCATTTGAACGTTAACAGCATGGTGTTGGCTGCATTTAGCCTTTTGTGACGAATCAGCTAATAAATCACCAAACAGATCTTCACTCATAACAACGTGATAAAGGAAAATTGAACCAGAGCCACAGGCTCTCGGCAAAAAAATCAACACAAAACGCAACAATTCCCACTTCGTATTGTCAATGGATCAAATCATACAGTAGAGACTGAAAAAGGCAATAAAAAAGCCTCGGAATCAAACGATTCGAGGCTTTTTTGAATGGGGAGCCGGGCGATGTCCTACTTTCACTGGAAATACAACCAACT
>ERZ836760.1453-NODE-1453-length-25327-cov-4.176163_pt1 | contig 25327 bp, 16 predicted proteins | sample MGYA00519941_ERZ836760 | MGnify/ENA primary metagenome ERZ836760 (study PRJEB31850, sample SAMEA3708807) | human gut metagenome | biome: human gut; feature: human-associated habitat; material: faeces | place: China | collected 2014 ... | reverse complement strand
CGTCACGTTTCCAAGCGTGGCAGTATGCGTAGTAGGTTCCCTGCTGTACATATTTGAATGTAGTAGAAGTCTGAACCTGATTCTTGTTTATGGAATCGTAGTCTTTGTTTGTGATGCAGTCGCGGTCTGTAGAGATTACATAGTCGTAACCTGCAGCACCTTCGGAATCACCGGAAAGGATAGCAGTTGCTTTGTTGCCAACAACTTTAACGCTGCTGATCATTGGAGCAGCTGGTTTCTGATCCTGTGTTGCTGCATCTACAGTCTTAGAACCAGTGTAGTTCTTACTGTCTTTCTTAGCTGTTACAGTAACTTTACCGTCTTTCTTTTCTACAGTATATTCAGATGTTTCAACATCAACACGACCGCATTTAACAGTAACTTTGTCACCATCTACAGTTACATTTGCGTTTGCAAGATTGAATTTATCAATTCCCCATTTGAATTTAAGATCATCTGGAGCTGAAGTTGTATAACCGTTTTTAGGCTTAACAGTAACGTCCAAGCTGTTAGAGATAGTAGCGTTTGCAACGTCGGTGTTTGAACTTACATCTAAATCATAGTCCTGGCCTTCTTTTAAAGTAACACCATTTACCACAACATTTACAACTGGTTTTACAGGCAGACCACCGGCATAAACACCGTTAGAAACAGAAACATTGCTCTTTACAACAGACAGCTGATTAAGCTTAATGTATGTTACTGCCATAACATTTGTGATCTTATTGCCTTCAGCATCAGTATAAATGCCATCTTTTAAACCATAATCATTAGTTTTGCTGCTTGCATATTTTCCTTTGGCAACAGCAATTACAGCTACATACTGAGCTTTAGGGAATTCACTAGTGTATTTTCCTTCTTTTCCATATACATTATCTACATATTTAATCTCATAATCCTGGCCTTCTGTTAATTTTTTATTAGAATCAAAGTATGTAAATGTAGTTTTTGTATACTGATGTTCTTTACCATTATAAGTAAAGGATGGAGAAGCAACTTTTATACCATTTTCGTCATAGAAAGTAAATTTTCCACCCTCATTCAACATTTCACCTGAAATCTGGAATGTTGCTGTTAAGGTACCTGTAAAGTTTCCGTTTTTAGGTGTTAATGTAACAGTACCCTCACCAATCTGGATATTCTCTCCAGATGTTAATGTAAAGTTGCTTGCTACATCAATAGGATTTCCTTTTAAGGTCAAGTCAATATCACTGGCAGAAACTTCAATACTGTAACCAGTGTATTCTTTACTTCCAATAACTGCTTTTAAGTCTGCTGCATTTGCAGGTTTGATTTCATAAGTTATTTTTGCTTCGACGTCACTGTAATGTGTTCCATCGCCTTTAACTGTTAATGTTGCTGTTCCTGCATTCAGATTATTGCTATAAGTTGCTGTATAATACTGAGGATTAATTACTTTTCCATCAATTACAACATCAAATTTCGGTTCAACAGCTTTTCCGGTATAAGTGAAGTTTGTTTCTTTTAATTTAATGTTTTCTGACTTGATTGTTTTTGCAGTTAATGTAGATGTATCACTCAGTGTTACGTTTTTATTAATGAAGTTTTTATTTGTAATTTCTACTGTCGCAGTAACATCTTTACCAATTATATTTCCTTCTTTGCATTCGTATTTAACTTTGTAATCTTTTCCTTCTACAAGAGTAAATTCTTTAGCTGGTTTTGCACCATTTTTAGCTTTTACTACAAGTTTCATAGAATCTTTATAATCAGAGAAATCTGTAGTATCCAGCTTTTCAACCTTCTCATTTGTAACTTTGACCTCAGAAATTACGGCAGGATTAATTGCAAATGTGATTTTCTTTTCACTTCCAGCATAATCGCCAAGACCTTTAACGATTACATAACCGCCATCTTCTACGTTCGTATTAGTACCATTTACTAATTCATATAAGGTCGGGGAAACTGCCTTTCCGCCAATTGTAAGAGTACCTAAGTCATCTTTTGTAATGACAATCTGTTCTCCCGTATATTCTTTATTGTCAAGTTTACCATTTTTTTCGTTTGCAAATGTACCACCGGAAATATCAGTTCCTACAATATTGAAGTCCGCAGTAGTTGTTCCTGTAACATTTTTATTAAGTTCTTTTGGAGTGATTGTTACTTTGTAACTACCAATGTCTGTTGCATTATCCGGTACAGTAATAACAACATCCTTGTACAGGTCTAAAGTATTACCATTTTTATCAGTAAATGTAATATCATTTTTGTCAATGGTTACTTTCTTCTTATCGTTATATGTTTTGGCTTTTATAGAAACATTAACGTCTGATAAATCTCTACTGGTTACTTTGAAAGTATTTGTTGTTTCGATTGTTCTATGGTTGTCTCCTTCAGCAGTAATATTGTAATTTTTAAATTTACCAGTTTCCGGAGTACCGATAATCAGATTAATACGTGCATAAGCGACATCGTCAACATTTGTTGCTAAATTATTGGCGCTTCCTGCAGAAATAGATACATATCCATCTTTATCTGCATAAATATAGTTTGATAAATCTTCTTTTGTCTCTTTATCAATTAGTTTAATATCATCTTTTTTTACACGAATAACTTTTCCGGTATAAGTGAAAGCAGATGTTAATAAAGTTGCTTCCATATGTTCAGAAATGAGCTTGTCGTTAGTACCATCTAATGTTTTTGGCTCAATTTCATATGTTGTAGAAATCTGTCCTGTATATCCATCTGCCTGTGGAACTAAAGTAACAGTTGCTTTTTTAGTTGCATTTGTATGATCACCAGACTGAACTACTTTAAAATCTGCAGTCACTGTCTTATCATTTGCAGTCACTGTAGTTGTATCATTTTTTGTTAATGTAATACCAGATGTATTTATTTCCTGAGGTTTTCCATTATAGGTGTGTGTTCCGTTAACAGATGCGCTAAGATATAACTGAGATACATCAATTGCTTTTACAGCAATACCTTCTGAAGTGTAAGACCATACAGTTCTGTTATTATCATTAGAATCTGTAGCATATACAAACAATGTAAGTGTCTTTCCTGCTTCAGCTGCTACAGTAGCGCGTTTTACCGTCTGCTCATTTGTAGGTGTTTCGATATCAATGGCTGAATCAGCAGTTCCATTTACTTTCCAAGCATAATGAAATTTAATATTTGAATCAATGGCTTTATTATCTTTAGCGGTTACTTTGAATTTAGCTTTAACAGTTGTTCCCCATGTTACAGCATTATCTTTAATAGCATTATTTGCGTCATCAGTAAATTCTGGAGTCACACTGAATGAATCGCTAGATACTTCTGCAGCAGTAGCTACAGCAGTATTGTCCGTAGTATCTTCTACAACCGGAGTTTCTGTCACGTCATCAGAGAATGTTTCAGCAACTGAAGCTTCTGCGTCAGATGTTACAGCAACGTCAGAACCATCGCTGAACTCAGCAGCCCATACCGGCACATTAGAAGTAGCAAGCATTGCAACAACAAGTGACATACTTAATGTCTTTTTTGCCATGCCCTTCTTTGTGTTTTTAATCTTTGTCATGATTATAGTTCCCCTTTCCTTAATATAACTATTTCTTTTTGGGTAAAGATTCCTAGACATAATCTGTCTGTTATGGTTAATAATAGTGCTTTCACCACTTTTTGTCAAGGGTAATGCTCAAGAATTTTACGATTTTTTTAAATTTCATACACTTCAAAAGCATTTATTTTCCTTGATTTTTCATGCTAAAAATCTATAATTTGTTACAAATGTGGTGAGTTGTTCGTTCTAATCACAAGATGATGTATCAACCCCTGTATGGTCAAATGGCAGAGAACCCTCTATAATTCTCTGCCATTTTCTCATTTTATAACTGTTGTTCTTTTTTTATTCTTTCAACCTGCTCAATCGGCATCTGTGTATCTGCAGCGATTTCTTCCAATGTACTTTTGCCTCTTTTCAGCATACAGATTACTATTTTTTCTTTCGTCTCTGTTTTCACTTCTTCTTTCACTTCCGCTTTCACTTCTTCTTTCACGTCTTGCCTTATTTCATTTATCAGCTTATCTGTTTTCAGCTCTAATACTTCTCCGCCCATGGCTCGGTCAACTCCCTTCTTTGTTTTTTCTGAATCTGAGAAAATGTAGTCTGCAATTTTTATGATTACTTCCACAAGGTAACGATGCAGTGCTTCTTTTCCGTTGTGAATTAAAAACTTTATCCTCACACGACTGAAGTCGCGTGCTTCCAGACGCTTTAGGCGTCAGACTAAATATCGGCGGATACGCCTGTAACTTAGGCCAGCGCAGTTATGCGCATTTTTCCATGCCAGATATGGCAGGTTCCCACATTGCAGGTAGTCCGCTGTATATCTGCCTGCATTTATGCTGCCTTTAAGATTTCCATTTGTAAATGAAGTTCTTTCAGATCTGCATAAACACATGAGGTTCTACGCTTTACCGAAGGGACTTTTGCCTCCAGCAAAGACCTTTCCGTTACCGGAAGGGGTTTTAAAAGTTCTCTGATAAAATATCTTGCTCCGATATTATACGATGCCGACAGGTCACAGCTATATCTTTTTCCTGTCTGGAATACACAAAGACTGTGATTTTTCGGGTCACGGGACACACTTCCGGAGCCATCGTATGCAAGCCTGCTCGTATTCCATGCGCAGACTCTGGATACCCGCATTCCTTTTCTGTGTGCCTGATGCTCACAGCGTTTCTGGATATCCCGTTTTCTCCACAGATGCAGTTTCTGTTTTTTCTTTCCGGATATCTTTCCCTGCATTTCCAGATACTCGAATACGATCACATCTGCATGGTTCTCTTCTGCATTTTTTACGATCGCTCCTGCAATTTTTCTTCCCAGCTCTATGTTCAGGCGTTTCGTATATGCCCATCTTCCCCGTGACTGCGCAGAGCTGTGTTCCCTCTGGAATCTTCGGATTCGGCCCAGTGTTCGGTACATCCGGTCTTTTTCACTGGGATGATTGATAAATTTTCTCCCCAGGACAGTTCCGTCTGCCCGCATAATGGTACAGACCGCATCGGTATTGATTCCCAAGTCCACACTACAGATGATCTGTTCTTTTACCGGTGTCTTCGTAAGTGTCACTTCTTCCGTATAAGAAAAACGCAGGAAATATTTATGGTGCCTTTTCTCCAGTGTCGGGGCTGATGCCTTTTTCCCCCACCAGTTCCTGCGCAGATATTCCATATCTGTGTGATTTAAACGCACACAAAACCATTTCCAGTCATGACCATCATACAGTTTCAGGTATGCTTCGTCTTTTCCTTCTTTTTCCTCTCTGTACATGACATCACGATAAAAAACAGGCATGGCATGATTCTCATACGCCAGTCTGGGTTTCCCTGCTTTTTCTCCTGACTTTTCCCACAGATCCATCCGTGTTTCGTAAGAAGATACACTTCCCAATGCATGCTGGATTGCGGCTCGCCTCAGGTAGGACGGCATCTTCGGAAAACGAAGATCAAAATCAAAGCGTGCAGGATTCTTTTTTGTAGTATGCACCAGATGCTCTGCAGCATTAAACCGCCTTTTGGCATCCGGTATCTCTGCCAGTTCTTCCCACACCTGCTCATATATTTCTGTCAGGTAACAGACCGCAGACCGGTAGATTTCCAGTGTCTGGCGGACTGGGATATTCTGTTTTCGTAATTCTACGCCATAGCTGGATACGGTCTGCATCTCTTTTCCTCCAACAAATCATTTCTTCTGTCAGGCTTTTTTCTTTTCTTTTTCCTTTTGTCCTTCGATGTATGTAGGCAAGCACCTGGTCTCTGCTCCTGTCACTGACCGTTATGGCACAGTAAGACGGATTCCACAGATGCCCACCCCACAGTTCCTTTTTTAACTCCGGATGCGCAAGAAACATCTGGCGTGCAAGATTTCCTTTCATGATCTTGATCATATCTGAAATATAAAACTGAGGTTTACAGTCCACAAGCAGATGGATATGATCCGGCATCACCTCCATTGCCAGAATCTGAAATTTATATTCTTCTGCAAGATTCTGTAACATTTCTTTGCATTCTGTATCGATTCCGTTTTTTAAAACCTTTTTTCTGTATTTTGTACACCAGACAAGATGATACTGCAAGGAATAGACATATCCCCCTACCATATGAAAGTTTGTTTTTATCTATATTAAATATATCTTTTTCCATATAAATATTGTACCATATGTATTGGTTTATGTAAACATTTGTTCTGTTGTTTAGTAAAAAAATTTGCGCGTCTAACTCATCACTGAAAGTAACGAGAATGCGACACGCAGTTATTCAAACAGACTTTCTTCCAGTCTTCTGGATATTGTCACATATTCATCCAGCAATTTCTGAAGTTTTTCTGGATCTTTCTCTATATCTTCTCTGCTTTTTTCATATCTCATCACATAAAATGGCAGGAAAAAGAGTAGTTTCTTCTGAAAGATTACATCCTGTGTATATCTTTCTATGTAAATAGCCGGCAACTCATATTTTATTACCCGCCCATCCGGCATGATAATATCCATTCCAAGAGTATCTTTTCTGCCTTTTCCACGTAAATATAATACACAGGAATGAGGAAAATATATTTTGTACCGTCCATTCTCAATCTGCTTTGTTTCCAGACTGACAGCAAAATCATATTCTATCATTCGGATTACCATTTCTGCATCTCCGGTGCTCTGACATTCTATATGATAGATCTTGTCTGCTATTTTTAACCGGGAATCTGTAATCTTTTCTCCGTTCTTTGTCTGGTGTTCGTTTCTCTGCTGCTCAACTGCTATATCTGCGGGATAATTTGTGCCAAATACCTCGTTGATCAGCGGCACTACAAGCTCTGGCATTTTCTCCAGCATTGTTCTGAAAACATTATCAAATATGGTGTTATTTGCCATCTGATACACCTTTCCTGGCTGTTAGTTATCGTTCGCTTTTGTATTTTGATTATGTTTTCGGACGTATTCTTATTTCCAGATGCTTCGCATCTATGAAATTTTATCTTTTGTGCAAAGTGTTTTTGTTTTCGATCACCCTCTTTGCACTCTGTTTTGTATTTTCTATTGTAACAGATGCCTTCTCATTTTTCCAGTCAAATCTATGTTTTCAAGAACTTTTTGTTCCTTTATATTATATGTCTGTACGCAAAATTTTCCCGCACAAATGAATTAATGTATTATGTCACTACTGTAGCAAAAAGCCCCTGCAATACAGTCCTGATAACTGTACTGCCAGGGGCTTTATTTTTACTCAGAAGCAATTACTTCTATAAATATAGCGTATTATTTCTTTCTGACAATAACCTTATCCAGATGCCAGATATCATCTACATATTCCTGGATAGTTCTGTCGGATGTGAATTTACCGCTGCATGCTGTGTTGAGGAGTGCTTTCTTAGCCCAGCCTTTTTCATCTCTGTATGCTGCTTCTACGCGTTTCTGTGCGTCTGCATAGGAACGGAAGTCTGCGAGGATGAAGTAGCGGTCTGCTCTGTCTGTGTTCTTTGTATTGAGAAGTGAATCGTACAGGTCACGGAAGAGTTCTGTATCATTGGAGAAGGTTCCGTTGATGAGCTGCATCAGTACCTGACGGATTTCTTCATCTGTATTGTAGATTACGTTTGGATCGTATCCGCCGTTGTTTTCGTAGTTGATTACTTCGTCGGAGCTTAAACCGAAGATGAATGCGTTTTCTTCGCCAACTTCTTCTACGATCTCTACGTTAGCACCGTCCATTGTTCCAAGTGTAGGAGCACCATTGAGCATGAATTTCATGTTACCGGTACCGGATGCCTCTTTACTTGCTGTGGAGATCTGCTCGGAAACGTCTGCTGCTGCGAAGATCCACTCAGCGTTGGATACTCTGTAGTTTTCGATGAATACAACTTTGATCTTGCCGTTGATGGAAGCGTCGTTGTTTACTACGTCTGCTACGGAGTTGATGAGTTTGATGATCTTCTTGGCTGTTGCGTAACCTGCGGATGCTTTTGCACCGAAGATGAATGTTCTTGGATAGAATTCCATTTCCGGATGCATCTTAATCTGGTTGTACAGATAGATAACATGCAGGATGTTCAGGAGCTGACGTTTGTACTCGTGAAGTCTCTTAACCTGTACATCGAAGATGGAGTGCGGGTCTACTTCTACGCCATTGTGCTCAAGGATGTATTTAGCCAGACGCTCTTTGTTCTTGAACTTAATGTTCATGAATTCCTGGAGTGCTTTTTCATCATCTGCGTAAACTGCAAGTTTCTTTAACTGCGGAAGGTCTGTGATCCAGTCCGGTCCGATATGCTCTGTGATCCAGTCTGCAAGGAGTGGATTTGCGTGGAGCAGGAAACGTCTCTGAGTGATACCGTTTGTCTTGTTGTTGAATTTCTCAGGCATCATTTCATAGAAGTCTTTTAATTCCTGATTCTTCAGGATTTCTGTATGAAGGCGTGCAACACCGTTTACAGAATAGCCTGCTGCGATTGCAAGGTGAGCCATCTTAACCTGTCCATCGTAGATAATTGCCATCTTTTTGATCTTCTCGTAATTTCCCGGATATTTTGCCTGGATCTCAAGGATGAAACGACGATTGATCTCTTCGATGATCTGGTATACACGCGGAAGCAGTCTGGAGAAGAGCTCGATCGGCCATTTCTCAAGTGCTTCGGACATGATAGTATGGTTTGTGTAAGCAACAGATTTGGTTGTTACTTCCCATGCTTCATCCCATCCGAGTCCTTCTTCGTCCATGAGTATACGCATTAACTCTGCTACTGCTACAGTCGGATGTGTATCATTCATCTGGAAGGTTACTTTTTCATATAATTTATGGATATCGCCATGTTTCTTTTTATATTTGGCAATTGCTGCCTGGAGGCTTGCAGATACAAAGAAGTACTGCTGTTTCAGTCTCAGCTCTTTACCTGCATAGTGGTTGTCGTTCGGGTAAAGAACTTCTACGATATTGCGGGCAAGGTTTTCCTGCTCTACAGCTTTCTTGTAATCACCCTTGTCAAAGGAATCAAGCTCGAAGTCTACGATCGGCTCTGCATCCCAGATACGAAGTGTGTTTACTACATCATTATTATATCCTGTGATCGGCATATCATAAGGAATGGCTTTTACCGCCTGATATCCTTCATGGATAAATTTGCTTCCGCCCTTTTCAGGATCGTACTCTACTCTTACATATCCGCCGAAGTGTACTTCCTTGGCATATTCCGGACGACGCAGTTCGAATGGGTAGCCGTTCTTTAACCAGTTATCCGGTACCTCGATCTGATAACCGTTCTGGATTTTCTGTTTGAACATTCCGTAGTGGTAACGGATTCCGCAGCCATATGCTGCGTAATTTAAAGTTGCGAGAGAATCAAGGAAGCATGCAGCCAGTCTTCCCAGACCACCGTTTCCAAGTGCCGGATCCGGTTCCTGATCTTCGATACAGTTAAGGTCAAATCCCAGTTCTTCGAGAGCTTCTTTTACTTCACCGTAAGCGCAAAGGTTGATCAGGTTGTTTCCGAGAGCACGTCCCATCAGGAATTCCATGGACATATAGTATACGATCTTCGGATCCTGTTCGTCATAAGCTTTCTGTGTTGCAAGCCAGTTATCAATGATAACATCTTTTACAGAGTAGCTTACTGCCTGAAAAATCTGCTCCTGTGTAGCTTCTTCAATTGTTTTTCGATAGAGGAATTTTACGTTGTCTTTTACGCTTTTCTTGAATGCCTCTTTCTTGAACATTTCGTTTGTCATTTCATACCTCCCGTAATGGTTTCACTGTTCACTTTATTCTCAGCAATACACCCTGCGGATATTGCCGGTGAACCTCTTCATTCCGTCAACTCTTCTGTTTTCTCATATCAGAGAAATTGGGGGCAAAGAATCTCTGCCTCCAATTTCCTCTCTGAAATCAGACTGTCAAAGATAATGATACTCTTTTTTCGACAGTCTGTCATGTGTATAATTGCCGAAATTTATAACATTTTTTTATCGTGCATTGCGAAAGTAGTATATTTCCTGTGAAATACCTGTAACTTATCATTACCTTGTCAGTAATTGACCGAATGTTGTCAATTACAGTTTCTTAACACCCATAGTTACTGCTTCTTTGTTGATGTTCCACTCTTTCACATAACCATCGGTCTCGCCAAGTACCATTTCGTCTGCAAGTACTTCTGACTTGATCTCATCTTCGTGTGTTTTCATGACATCCTGGATCTTGTCGTTTCCGTGAGCGTATACTACGATCTTGTCCATAACTTCGAAGCCAGCTTCTTTTCTCATGGTCTGGATCTTGCTGATGATCTCACGTACAAATCCTTCTTCGATCAGTTCAGGTGTCAGGTTTGTATCCAGGACTACGGATGTTTCACCGTCAGATTCAGATACATAACCCTCTGTCTGTGCTGTTTCAATAAGAAGGTCTTCTTCTGTAAGCTCTACATCGTTTCCGTTGATATCCAGTTTCAGGACACCGTTGGTTCTCAACTCGTTCATTGCTGCTGTTCCATTGATGTCTGTGAGAGCCTGTCTGATTCCTCCAAGGAGTTTACCGTATTTCGGTCCTACTGTACGAAGCTGCGGTTTGAAGCTGTAGGAGATAAAGGATTCTACATCATCTGCGAATTTTACTTCTTTGACATTCAGTTCGTCTGCGATGATGTCAGTGTAGAATTCACTCATTTTCTTCTCAGCTTTTACATACATGGTTCCGATCGGCTGACGGTTCTTGATGTTTGCTGTATTTCTGCAGGCACGTCCCAGAACTACGATCTCCAGAAGCTCTTTCATGTCTGCTTCCAGATCTTTGTCGATCCATGCTTCGTTTACAGTTGGGAAGTCGCAGAGATGGATACTCTCCGGAGCATCTTTATCCACGCTTCTTACCAGGTTCTGATAGATGTCTTCTGTCATGAACGGGATCATCGGAGCAGCTGTCTTGGCGATGGTTACCAGTGCATGGTACAGAGTCATGTAAGCATTGATCTTATCCTGCTCCATTCCCTTTGCCCAGAAACGTTCGCGGCTTCTTCTTACATACCAGTTACTCATTTCATCTACGAATTCCTGAAGTGCTCTTGCTGCTTCCGGGATCTTGTAGTTAGCCAGATCATTGTCTACAGCCTGAACAGTTGTGTTTAATCTGCTGAGGAGCCATTTGTCCATAACAGGAAGCTGGTCATAGTTCAGTTCATATTTGGTCGGGTCGAAGTTGTCGATGTCTGCATATAATACGAAGAATGCGTAAGTATTCCACAGTGTACTCATGAATTTACGCTGTCCTTCCACAACTGCCTTGCCATGGAAACGGTTCGGAAGCCATGGAGCACTGTTGATGTAGAAGTACCATCTGATGGCATCTGCGCCGTATTTGTTCAGTGCATCGAATGGATCAACTGCATTTCCTTTGGACTTACTCATCTTCTGTCCGTTCTCATCCTGGACATGTCCCAGAACGATTACGTTCTTGTATGGTGCTTTGTTGAAGAGCAGTGTGGATTCTGCAAGGAGTGAGTAGAACCATCCACGGGTCTGGTCTACTGCCTCGGAGATAAAGTTTGCAGGGAACTGCTGCTCAAATAATTCTTTGTTTTCAAATGGATAATGATGCTGTGCGAAAGGCATTGCTCCTGAGTCGAACCAGCAGTCAATAACCTCCGGTACACGATGCATTTCTCCACCGCACTCCGGACACTTCAGTGTAATCTCATCAATGTATGGGCGGTGAAGCTCTACTGTCTTGGCTCTCTCATCACCGCTCATCTCGAATAACTCCTGACGGCTTCCGATGGAATGCATATGTCCGCATTCACACTGCCAGATGTTCAGTGGAGTTCCCCAGTAACGGTTACGGCTGATACCCCAGTCCTGAACGTTTTCAAGCCAGTCGCCGAAACGTCCTTTACCGATGCTCTCAGGGATCCAGTTGATTGTATTGTTATTTCTGATCAGGTCATCCTTAACTGCTGTCATCTTGATGAACCAGGATTCTCTTGCATAGTAGATCAGTGGTGTGTCACATCTCCAGCAGTGTGGATAATCATGCTCGAATTTCGGAGCATCGAAGAGCTTGCCTTCTTTGTCCAGATCTGTGAGGACCATAGGATCTGCTTTCTTTACGAAAACGCCTGCGTATGGTGTCTCTTTTGTCAGGTTACCCTGTCCGTCTACGAACTGTACGAATGGCAGTTCATAGTTACGTCCGATTCTGCTGTCGTCTTCACCGAATGCAGGTGCGATGTGAACGATACCTGTACCATCACTCATAGTAACGTAGTTATCACAGGTTACGAAATGAGCTTTCTTTTTCTGTTTTGCTGCTGCCTCTCCTGCACATGCGAAAAGCGGCTCGTATGCTTTGTATTTCAGGTCTGTTCCTTTGTAGGTTTCCAGAACTTCATATGCTTTCTCGCCTTCTTCTTTTGCAAGTTTGCCAAGGACTTTGTCAAGGAGTGCTTCTGCCATATAATAGGTATATCCGTCTGCTGCCTTTACTTTGCAGTAAGTCTCATCCGGGTTTACGCAGAGTGCAACGTTAGATGGAAGTGTCCATGGTGTTGTTGTCCATGCAAGGAAGTAAGCATCTTCACCAACAACCTTGAATCTTACAACTGCGGAGCGCTCTTTTACAGTTTTGTATCCCTGGGATACTTCCTGTGCGGAAAGAGGGGTACCGCATCTTGGACAGTAAGGAACGATTTTGAAGCCTTTATACAGAAGCTTCTTGTTCCAGATTTCTTTTAATGCCCACCATTCGGATTCAATATAATCGTCATAGTAAGTTACGTATGGATGTTCCATATCAGCCCAGAAACCAACAGTAGAGGAGAAATCCTCCCACATTCCTTTGTATTTCCAAACGCTTTCCTTACACTGTTTGATGAATGGCTCCATACCGTATTCTTCGATCTGCTCTTTGCCATCCAGACCAAGTTTCTTCTCTACTTCCAGCTCTACCGGAAGTCCGTGGGTATCCCATCCTGCTTTACGCGGAACCATGTAGCCCTTCATTGTACGGTATCTCGGAATCATATCCTTGATAACGCGGGTAAGTACATGGCCGATGTGCGGTTTGCCGTTTGCAGTGGGCGGTCCATCATAGAATGTATAGGTTTCTCCTTCTTTTCTGTTCTCCATACTTTTCTCAAAGATATGGTTTTCTTTCCAGAATTCTTCTACTTTTTTCTCACGGTCTACAAAGTTTAAGTTCGTATCAACTTTCTGGTACACAGTAATTTACCTCCTGTTTAAATTATTTGTATCAGACACCTGAAAATATGCAGGACGTTTATATACGCTGAAAAATATTTCCAGTGTCCTTTAAGAACGAAAATAAGCCCATAAAAAAATCGCCCTTTTGTAAAAGGACGAAGGTTTATTGACGTTCGCTATACCACCTGTTACATTGTACGGGCATCCTCTGCCGATACATGAATCTTTTAACGGGGATTTCCGTCAGCTCTTACCTGTCTGTACACCCTTCAGAGCTGCAACTCCGGAGTGATCTTCACTGCATTTACTCACCACCGGGCTCACACCCTCCCCGGTTCGCTGTCTGCTTTCCCCTGCAGTTACTCTCTCCATCAACGTTTTTGTGGACATATCATTTATTTAACTATGCGGATTCATTATAAGGTCACAAAATTCACTGTGTCAAGTATTTTTTTGAATATTAGGGTAATCCTGTTACTGTTTAATAACACTGGTTACTGTCAAACTCCCGAACAGTAACACACTGTTAACATACTATCATATAAATTTTACACAGGCATTGTAATTAATGATATAATAAGGTAGAATATTTTGTCCGAACGTCATTTAAAACGATGTACTAGGATATAGAAAGCAACTACTATGTATATTTAATGAAGGGTAATTTCAAATGTTTAAAACAAAATTTCATAAATTAATGAAACGTTTCCTCACCGGAATGCTTTGTGCAGGGATTCTGACCTCCCAGCCTGCAGTCACTTACGCTGCCGAGACCTCTGCCACTCCTGAAGCCGGTCATTCAGAAACCTATTCACAGGCCTCAGATATCGATTCTGTCAAAGGATGGCCCACAGGTCCTAATATCGAGGGACAGTCCGCAGTGCTGATGGATGCAGTCACTGATACTATTCTTTATTCCAAGAATGCCAAAGATAAGCTATATCCCGCCAGTATCACTAAGATCATGACCGCTCTTCTGGCCTGTGAATATCTGGATATGAACGATACGATCACCATGTCGCAGGAAGCGGCTTATGGGATTGAGTCCGGAAGCTCCAGCATTTACGCAGAAACAGGAGAGGTTTTCACAGTAGAGCAGGCCCTGATGGCTCTGATGCTGGAATCCGCCAATGAGATGGCTCTTGCTCTGGCAGAAAAAACAAGCGGTTCTGTAAAGAAGTTTGTTGAACTGATGAACCAGAGGGCAGCTCAGCTTGGCTGTAAGAACACCCATTTTAATAATCCAAATGGTCTTCCGGATGAGACGCATTATACCACCGCAGGTGATATGATGAAGATTGCTAAGGCAGCCTGGTATAATCCCAGATTCCGTAAATTTGTGACCACACAGGTTTATGAGATTCCTCCGACTAATAAGCAGTCTGAAACCCGTTATCTTCTCAATCACCATAAGATGATGCCCGGACAGTCTTATGCATACGATGGGGTTCTGGGAGGAAAGACCGGATACACCGATGCAGCGGGAAGTACGCTTGTCACCTATGCCAAGAGAGGAAATTCCATTCTCATTGCAGTTGTGCTGAATTCTACAAACGGTGCTTTTCCTGACACAACTTCTCTGCTGGATTACGGCTTCGACAATTTTGAAAAAGTAGACTTGAATATAAATACCGATCCGGTACCGGCAGTATTTCTCCCATGCGAAGAGCACCTGTTAAAGGACTGGAATAATCTGTGTTCCTTCTATTATATGAGGCATGTGTACGTAACTGTCCCCACAGGAACCGATGTGAGCCAGCTTGTAAAGAAGCAAAAACTTCTGAACAATTCTGTCGGTCCAAAGCGAATTAAAAGTAAATATTATTTAGACGGCCATATGGTCGGATATGGAATGCAATATGAAAAGGAGATCCTTTCAGATCTCCTTCTCAACGCTTCTTTTTAGTTTTCGCCTGAGGCGGAGGACTTCTTTTCTTTCACGAAGTTCCTCCGCTTCTTCTGTATCTGTGAAACGCAATGTCTTCACAGCGAAATATTTCTCATCTTCTGTTTTTCGGATGCGGATCTTGCCTCTTATCAGTCCATGTTCTTCACAATTGGATATGCTGTAATAAACCTTTGGATTATTCATAAACCATCGGAGTTTGCGCTTTGCAGGCAGATGACAGACCGGACATCTGGTGCTGGTCACCTCGCGGTCTTTCATGATTCGCTCTCTTGTGGCAAATTCTCTGGATACATATTTGTCATGATCCGGATAGGAAATATGTATCTCGTCTTTTTTCTTCTTTGGATTCTGGTAAACATCCAGTGACGGATGATTGATAATGATTATGTTATTTATTTTCTCCAGGACTTTCGCTGTATACCAGGCATCTGCAAGCGCCCGGTGAAATCCCCTGGATTTCTCTATTTTCAGCTCATCGATCGCATGCTCCAATGCACACCTGTGTGTACCGTCATCATAACTGATACTGTATAGTTTCTGCACATCATAATAGGTCACAGGTCCGGGAAGCAGATCCAGCAGGCCATAGAACTTCATATTTCTCTGAAGTTCCATCACGTCCTGATTTCCCCAGGTAAAAAAGTACCAGTCTTCTCCGCACCAGTCAATAAATTCCCTGACTGCCTGCTCAAAGGGCACTCCTTTCATAAGATCTTTATAATCTACATGAATTACCTCATGGATGCTGTCATGAATCCATTTATAGACCTGTGGTTTGATCAGTCGGTGAAAATGATCCGTTATTTCTTTTTTGCTGTTTACTTTTACAGCCCCAATCTCGATAATCTCAAATGGAAGCCTGTCGTTACGTGTTTTCTTTCCCGAAGGATTCTGATTCCATTCCAGGTCAAAGACAATATAGTTCATTCATCCGGTCCTTTTTGTTTATTACTTTTTCGCATTTATTTTCCACTGCTGATAAACATATTATTTCACAATCTTCAGTTCATACTGTCTGGTTCCCAGACCAATCTTCTCTGCCTGATCCAGTGTTGCCTGCCATTCAATGTTCGGGTTGGAATCTTTGAAATGGTCGTGGTGGCAATGCCAGTCAGGTTTTGCCAGGTGTTCTCCAAGCTGGCTGTTCTCGATCGGAGTTGCTTTCAGACAGGCATCTGCGCAGGCCTGGTCCAGAGCAACCGGGTCAAAGCTTGCAAACATTCCGATATCAGGAAGGATTGGTGCATCATTTTCGCCATGGCAGTCACAGTTCGGGCTGATATCCTGAACAAGCGCTACATGGAAATGCGGACGGCCATGACAGACTGCCTGTGCATATTCTGCCATCTTACGGTCAAGAAGTTCATTCGCACTGCTGTTTGGATTGTATACTGCATCAAAACCGCAGGCTCCGATACAACGGCCGCAGCCTTTACATTTATCATAATCAATGACTGCTTTTTTATTCGGATATGTAATCGCATCACTTCCGCACTCTTTCGCGCAGCGACGGCATCCGCGGCAGAGTTCTTCATTTACTGCAGGTTTTCCGCTGGCATGCTGTTTCATCTTACCTGCGCGGCTTCCGCATCCCATTCCGATATTCTTCAGTGCACCGCCGAAGCCGGTTGCTTCATGTCCTTTGAAGTGGCTTAAGCTGATAAAAATATCTGCATCCATGATCGCATGTCCGATCAGTGCAGTCTGACAATATTCACCGTTAACTACCGGTACTTCTACTTCGTCTGTACCGCGTAAGCCATCACCGATGATGATCTGGCATCCTGTTGAAATGCTGTTAAATCCATTGAGATTTGCGCACTCCAGATGCTCCAGTGCATTCTTGCGGCTTCCCGGATAAAGAGTGTTGCAGTCTGTGAGGAACGGAAGTCCTCCCTGCTCTTTACAGAGATCAGCTACTGCTTTTGCGTAGTTCGGACGCAGGAAAGCCAGATTACCAAGTTCTCCGAAATGCATTTTAATAGCTACGAATTTTCCATCCATATCAATGTCTTTGATTCCGGCTGTAACGCAGAGTTTCTTCAGTTTATCAAGCTGGCTGGTGCCAACCGGACATCTGAAATCAGTAAAATAAACGGTTGATTTTTCCATCGTTTTTTCCTCCTGTTTTTATTGATCAAAATTTGATTTTTTTATTTTACCACAAGATGCAGGTTCTTTTCGAGATATTTTTTTTGCTTACATCTGTTCGTAAAATTTTGTCACCTTTTTGTATTCTGCAGGCAAAGTGATCTGCTCTACCACAACATCTCCATCTTCTGCATTGTGGTAACGGTAAATGTAAACGCCCTCCTGGATCTCATCTCCTTCTATCAGAGAAACTGCCAGATATCCCTGTCCTTCAAATTCAAAGGTATCCATAATCGCAAAATCCCGTTCTGTTCCGTCAGATACCGGAATGCTGATTACTTCATATTCTTCCATAGTATGTTTTCCTTTCATTCATAAGCAGTCTTATTCTTATTTTCGCTGTTTTTTATTGTAGCAAAGAGTGTTAATTATATCAATCCTATTTAACCGAATCAAGTAAGTCGTTACTGTTCACTCCGTTCACAGTAACAGTAAGGCCCCTGCGGGTTACAAAAAGAAAGACTGCACCTCCAATGAGCACAGCCTTTCCGGTTTGGTATATTTTATTCAGTTCCGATTCTGCTTACAATTGCTTATGCCATAATCGGTTTTAATGCTTCTGCAAGCTTCTCTTTCTCAGCTTCTGCCTCTTCCAGGTTCTTGCCGAGAGTTGTGTAATAGATCTTGATCTTTGGTTCTGTTCCGGATGGGCGGACAACTACTGTCTCACCGTTATCCAGCTTGTAGATCAGTACGTTTGCTGCAGGAAGTCCTGTTTCTTCCGGTTTCTGATAATCTGTTACTTTTACGATGGCATGACCTGCGATCTCTGTGAGAGGTTTGTCACGAAGTCCCTGCATCAGAGCTGACATCTTATCCATTCCGCTTAATCCCGGGAATTCGAAGCTGTCTACTTTGTTCAGGTAACGTCCGTACTGTGCATAGATCTCTTCCATTCTCTGTTTCAGGGAACTTCCGATGCTTCTGTAATATGCAGCCATTTCACAGATCAGCATAGATCCGATAACAGCATCCTTGTCACGTACATATGGTCCTGCAAGGTATCCGTAGCTCTCTTCAAATCCGAAGATAAATCTGTCTACTTCATCTGCTGCTTCAAGCTGTGCGATCTGATCCCCGATCCACTTGAATCCTGTAAGTACACTTCTGAGTTCTACTCCATAGTGCTCTGCTACTGCATCTGCAAGCGGTGTGGAAACAATGGATTTCACTGCTACCGGATTCTTTGGCATTGTGCCTTTTTCGATACGGCCTGCACAGATATAGTCAAGAAGGAGTACACCTACCTCATTACCTGTTACCAGTTCATAGGAACCATCCGGGCATTTCATTGCAATACCAACACGGTCTGCATCCGGGTCAGTTGCAAGCATTAAGTCTGCACCTGTTTCTTTTGCAAGATTTAATCCAAGCTCCAGAGCTGCAAAGATTTCCGGGTTCGGATAGCTGCAGGTTGTGAAGTATCCGTTCGGATATTCCTGTTCCGGAACGATTGTGATATCCGTGATCCCAATATCTTTTAATACCTGAGTTACAGGTACAAGTCCTGATCCGTTTAACGGGCTGTAAACCAGTTTCAGTCCTGCTGTCTTGCAGAGACCCGGACGAACCTGACGGGATTCGATAGCTTCATAGAGAGCCTGCTTGCAGTCATCTCCTACGAAACGGATTTTTCCCTGTTCTACGCCTTCTGCAAAGGACATATATTTCGCACCTGTAAGTACGTCTGTTTTCTGGATCTCTTCATATACGATAGCAGCTGCATCGTCTGTCATCTGGCATCCATCAGGACCGTATGCTTTGTATCCATTATACTTAGCCGGGTTGTGGGATGCTGTTACCATAATACCTGCATTGCATTCATAGTAACGTGTTGCAAAGGAAAGTGCAGGTACAGGCATCAGTGCGTCATAAATTCTGACATTGATATCATTTGCTGCCAGTACGCCTGCTGCTGTTTTTGCAAATACATCACTCTTAAGACGGCTGTCATAGCTGATGGCTACTGTCTGATTGCCACCCTGTGTTTTTACCCAGTTCGCAAGTCCCTGTGTTGCCTGGCGGACTACATAAATATTCATACGGTTGGTGCCTGCTCCAAGAACTCCGCGAAGTCCGGCTGTTCCGAATTTCAGTGCTACTGCGAAACGATCCTTAATCTCTTCGTCATTTCCTTCGATTTTGGATAATTCCGGATTAAGATCCGCATCCTGCAGATCTGCTGCCAACCAACGTTTGTATTCTTCCTGATACATTTTGACCACTCCTGCCTTGTTTTTTAGATTTTTTAAGATATTTTCATAATATCATAAATCAGACAAATCAGCAACAAAACAGCGAGATTTCGGTCAAATTTTAAAAGTTACTTTCTTTTCTGTTTGTCTGCTCTCTGCAGGCATTTCCTATATTAGTCAGGCAGAGCACTGTGGCGATCAGGAAAATTCCGGGGATCAGAATGATCCACCAGGAACCTGTCATTAATGCCTTATCTGACAGAGACAGCATACTTCCCCATGTGATAACCTCTATCGGAAGTCCAATGCCCATAAAGCTTAAAGTAGCTTCAGAAATCATTGCAGTTCTTACATTCATGACTACCATAAACATAATGGATGAGAAAAAGTTCGGCACCAGATGCTTCCACAAAATACGGAAGAATCCTGCTCCCATACATCTTGCAGCGATGATATACTCACTGTTTCGTATCTGCCGTACTTCTGTACGTACCACTTTCGCAATACTGGTCCAGCTGGTCACACCGATCACAAAGGACAGACTCAGGATATTTGCATCTCCCATAATAGCCTGCAGCAAAATGATCAGGAGCAGAGTTGGTATACTTAAGAATATTTCTGTAAATCTCATGATCAGTTCATCAAGCCAGGCAGGTGCCACTCCACTGAAGGCACCGACTACCACTGCAATAAAAGTAGAAATAACTGTGGCTAATCCACCGATCAAGATCGAGATTCTTCCTCCATACCAGATCATGGAAAAAATATCCCTTCCCATAGTATCTGTTCCAAAAAGGAACTCCCTGTCAGGAGCTTTATTATAGTTTAACAGATCCATATAAGTAGGATCCTTTGTCATGATCAGTTCCGCACACAGGCAGCCCAGTACGATAAGAATCAGGATTGCTGCTGAAACAACGGGTTTTCCCTGATACCACTTTTTCTTTGATTTGGGAATTACGGTTTCTGTCTTTCTGTTTCCTGCCAGTTCAAATAAATGATTGATCATCCTTCTACTACCTCCGATTTCTCGGTTATTACTTCATCCTTCATACGGGGATCTATCTGTTCATTAATAGTCTGACTGACGATATTACAGAAAATAACCAGGATTCCTGACATCATACAAAGCAGCATCAGCAGATTGTAATCATGATATCTAGCACTCTCATAGGACAGAGCTCCGATTCCGGGATAAGAAAATACACTTTCTACCACATAGGTTCCTCCAAGTACATGGGGGACTGCAATGGCCATAATACTCAAATAAGCAGGCATTACATTTCGGACACAATGTCTGAACATAAGCTTTTTCTTATCCAGGCCTTTTGCCTTTGCCAAAAGTACATAATCTGCGCGAACCTCTTCAAGGATCTTATTTCGGATCATGTAAGCATAATACCATAAATGCTCCATGACCACGATGGTCAGAGGCATGATCAGATGCAGCACTCTGTCACCGATATCTCCTGCATTTCCTGTACTGTAAGCTCCACTGCTTGGCAGGATCTTAAGATTTACAGAAAAAACAAGGATCAGGACCAGAGCCATCCAGAACTCAGGAATACAACTGGATATGGTTCCCAGCTTACACAGGATCCGGTCTGCCAGCCGGTTTTCGTACCAGGCACACAGGATTCCCAGAAGCAAGGCTCCGGCAAACATAATGATAAATCCGATTCCTCCAAGTACAAGTGTATTGCCAATACGGCCGCCGATCACTTCTACCACATCCTGTTTATATTTAAATGAAATTCCAAATTCTCCATGAAAGGCATTTTTTACCCACTTCACATACTGTACAGAAATTGGTTCGTTCAGCCCCAGTTTCTCCATAGCCCATTCACGTTCTTCCGGACTCATCTTCTCTGTACGGTCACCATAATAGGAGATCAACGGATCTCCCGGTGCAAGACGGGCTACATAAAATACAGCTACAGACAATATAAATACTGAGATCAGGAATATCAGGCATTTTTTACCATAGTAAACTAATTTTTTTTGTCTCATGATATACTGCCCCCCTTTCCTTCAGCCGGAAGCATTGCAAAATGTCCAGGTGACACTTCTGTCCACACGCTGTTTTCCATTCCTTCCCCATCATAGTACTGCAGAACTCTTTTTCTTTCCCTAATTGGGTCCGGAACAGGAATTGCAGACAGCAAGGTTTTTGTATAAGGGTGTACCGGATGGGAATACAATTCTTCCGATGGTGCCAGTTCTACCAGTTTTCCATGATACATAACTCCCACACGGTCACAGAGATACTCAACCATAGCCAGGTCATGAGCTATAAACAGAAATGTAAATCCATGCTCCTCCTGCAGATGACGGAACAGATTGACGATCTGGGCCTGTATGGACACATCCAGGGAAGCTATCGGTTCATCAGCCACCAGAAATTCCGGTTCCATACACAGAGATCTAGCTATGGCCACTCGCTGCCTCTGTCCCCCTGATAATTCAGATGGATAACGATCCAGGAAACTGTTCTCAAGTCCTACATATTCCATCTGAAAAGCAGCTTCCTTCACAAAGCTTCCTCTCGGAGGTGTGATATGCTGGATTCTCATTGGTTCCGTAATAATATCTGACACCTTCATTTTCTGGTTCAGGCTGGATGCGGAATCCTGAAATATCATCTGGCGGCAGGTCTGCAGCATTTTTTTATGCTTTTTGAATTCCTTTTTGTCGCAGATATTTACATCTTTATACCAGATTTCTCCCTGAGCTGGCTGATATATATTCATCAGACATCTGGCAACTGTGGACTTTCCTGAACCGGATTCCCCTACCAGACCAAAGATCTCACCTTTATGGATCTGAAATGAGACATCATCTACAGCCTTTACCTTTATCTTTTTTGTCAGATGAAACTGCTGAGTCAGATGCCTGACATCCAATAAAGCTTCTTTACTCATGCGCTGTTCCTCCCACAGGTGATTTGATCTGCGGTGCTCTTGGATCCAACAGCCAGGTTGCCGCATAATGAGTATCTGTTATCTTAAACATAGGCGGCATTTCTTCATAATCAATATTCAGGGCATATTCATTTCGACATGCAAAAGCATCACCTTTCGGCGGATCTATCAAAGTAGGAGGCATGCCGGGGATGGTGTACAGGCTTTCTTTTCCATTTGCAAATGCAGGCAGTGATCTCATCAGTCCCCATGTGTATGGATGTCTGGGATTATAATACACTTCCTCTGCTGTACCGATCTCTACAATCTTGCCTGCATACATGACTGCCACCCTGTCTGCCACACGTGCAACCACTCCCAGATCATGGGATACCAGTATGGTAGCTGTTCCAAGCTTCATCTGTATTTCCCGCAGAAGATCCAGGATCTGTGCCTGTATGGTCACATCCAGTGCAGTAGTTGGTTCATCTGCAAATAAAATATCCGGATCTGCAGCCAGAGCAATGGCCATAACACATCTCTGGCGCATTCCTCCGGAGAACTGCCAGGGATACTGATGATATCGTTCCTTTGGATGGGAGATACCTACCAGTTCCATAAGCTCCAGAACCTTCTTATTTACCTGTTCCTTCGTGTAGTTCTTATTGTGGATCACCACTGCTTCCCCAATCTGTTTTCCAATTTTAATAGTTGGATTCAGGGATGTCATAGGATCCTGAAAGATCATCGAAAAAACTCTTCCACGCAGTTTCTGCATCTCCTTTTCCCTGTAACAGGTGATATCCTGTCCGTTCACACAGATGCTTCCCTCTTTTATTTTTGCGCTTGGTGGCAAAAGCTTCATGATACTTTTGCAAAGCACACTCTTCCCGCATCCGGATTCTCCAACTATAGCCAGCACCTCTCCCTTTTTTAATGAAAAAGACACATCTCTTACTGCCTGGACTTCTCCGGCAGGACCGTCAATGCTGACTGAAAGATTTTTAACCTCTAATAAATGTTCCATTTTTAATCCTTTTTCCGCTCGTGTAAAAAGGGGACACCTTTAGTGCCCCCGTCACAACCTTTATCTTTTTATTCAATAGTCCAGTCTGCTACATTCCAGAAAATTCCAACTCCATGATGTCCCATAATTGTATCAGGATCAATTCCTTTAATATTGCTGTCAGCAACATAGTTGGCATCAATATAGCAGATCATTGCATAAGCCGGATCCTCTGCCAGAGCTTTCTGGAAATTAGCATAGGCTTCTGCACGAACTTCCGGATCAGCTGACTGTCTTGCTTCTGTCAGATACTTGTCAACGTCTGCATTAGAATAGCCGGAGTAGTTTGCTCCCTTATCTGTTCCGAATACTTTGTATGTATGGTCGTCAGCGTCAAATGGGCTTCCCCATCCGATCAGGAATGCCATCTGTCCTGCCCAGTCTGTCTGTGCAGGGATCTCTACTGATACATCCATGCCAATCTCTTTCAGTTCCTGTGCTGCGATCTGAGCCATATCAATACGTACCTGATCTCCTGCACTTACGCTGATTACAAATCCCACTTTTTCGCCGTCACGATAATAGAATCCGTCATCACCCATCTCGCATCCTGCAGCTTCCAGAATTTCTTTTGCTTTTTCAGGATTGTAATCATAATGCTCTACATCTTCATAATTGTAGATATTTCTCTGAAGAGGTCCATAAGCCGGCATTCCCTGTCCAAGGAGAACTGCGTCGATGATCGCCTGACGGTCAAGTCCATAGCATACTGCCGGGATCAGATCACGGTTTTTCTGCCAGTATTCATTTCCAAAGTTAAACATGATTCCACGATAGTCAGAAGTCTTCATATCGTAGCATGTATATGCCTCATCATCTGCAAAAGCAGCTGCATCCTTTGGTGTTAATAACGCCAGATCAAGTTCTCCGGATTTTAACTGAAGTGCTTTCGCATTGTCATCCGGTACGATCTTGAATACAACTTTATCAATGGAAGGCTCACCCTTAAAATAGTCTTCGTTCTTAACCAGTGTGATCGCCTGTCCCTCATCCCAGGATTCGATCTTGTATGGACCTGTTCCTACCGGATTACGGAAGAAATCAGAGGTCTGCATATCTTCTCCCTCAAGCAAATGCTTAGGAAGAACTGCCATTGTCATATAGTCAAGGAATGCAACGTTTTTGTCCTCAAGCTTGAACGCAACCGTATGATCATCAATCACATTGATTTCCTCTACGTCCTCGTAGTTGGGTGCATTCTCAGAACCGTTTTCCGGATCCATGATCGCTTCGATAGTAAATTTAACATCCTCTGCTGTCACAGGTTCGCCGTCCTGCCACTTGGCATCTTCTGCCATATGGAATGTATAAGTATTGGTTTCATCATCAAAATCCCAGCTCTCTGCCAGTCCCGGAACTACCTGATTATCTCCGTCATGTGCAGTTAAACCGTTGAAGATCAGAATATTGATCTCTCCATGTTCATCCATAGCAGGATTGATCCTGGTATAATCTCCGCTTCCGTATACCAGTGTTGTTTCTTCCTCTGCCAGTACAGGCACTGTTGTTCCGGCACTGACCAGTGATACAGTCAGAAGCACTCCGGCCATTGTCAATAAACCCTTTTTCATTTCATGTTCCCTCGCTTTTTCTTTATTGGTAACTGGCTTTTATGATATCAGACAATTCTGACATCAGTAAGCCCTGCAGGGGGATATTGACATATTCCTTTTTGTGCCTTATATATGCCATATATGGCATACCTGAAGCAGTATCATTACTCTCCATCGCAGTGCGATCCTGCCCGGAGTGTTATTTATGTTATAGGAACATTACAGAGTAATTTCCTATAATATAAATAACACTCCGCCTTTAGTATTTCACTAAAAGCGAAGTGTCCTGATATTAATATAATTTTGCACCAGCCGGAATATGGTCATCTACCATCAGAAGATGAAGTTTTTCTTCGCCCTCTTCCTCATGAATTG
>ERZ836760.1445-NODE-1445-length-25520-cov-6.289731_pt1 | contig 25520 bp, 25 predicted proteins | sample MGYA00519941_ERZ836760 | MGnify/ENA primary metagenome ERZ836760 (study PRJEB31850, sample SAMEA3708807) | human gut metagenome | biome: human gut; feature: human-associated habitat; material: faeces | place: China | collected 2014 ... | reverse complement strand
TATTTTTTGATTATTATATATTTTTTTAAAATTTTTTTCTACTCTTTTTGTATATTTTTTGTCATTTAGGCAAAAATATTCATAAAAGATTTGGAGGTATTTTTATGGACATTAAAAAACATTTAATTATAACAGGTAATTCCACAGTATCTTGGAAAGATGCTATTGTTAAAGCTATTGCTGAAGCATCCAAAACAATTGATTATTTAACAGAAGTAAAAATTATAGAGCAAAGAGCTTCAATAAGTGGTGATAAAATTTCTGAATATTTTGTAGACTTAGATATTAGTTTTTCTATCGACTTAAATAGAAAAGACACTAATGATGCTTAATAAATTTGAAAGGTTGATAAATTATGGAAAATCCAATTGAAAGTAAAAAAACATATCAAGACTATGTAGATAAAAAATCGCCTAATTCCCCTATTTTAAAAAATTGTTTTAATGCCTTTTGGGTAGGTGGTTTAATATGTACTATTGGGCAAGTAATTCTTAATATATGTAAAGAGCGAGGACTAGATGTTCAAACTTCAGGTACAATAGTTTCTATTATTTTAATAGGTCTATCTGCATTTTTAACAAGCTTAAATTTATTTAATAAGATAGGTAAATTCGCTGGTGCAGGCTCATTAGTTCCTATTACAGGTTTTGCAAACTCTATCGTTTCTCCTGCAATGGAATATAAATCCGAAGGTTATGTTATGGGTGTTGGTGGAAAAATGTTTACTGTTGCAGGACCAGTTCTTGTATTTGGTATTTCAACATCTATCCTTGTAGGAATTATATATCTAATTTTTAATGCTCAGACTATAACTTTTGTATAAATTATTTATTATAGTAAACATTAATTAATTAAATCATAAAATATATTTTGGAGGTAATTTTGGAAAAGCTAGGAAAACAAACAATAAAATTCAATTCCCCACCAACTATTGTTGAATGTGCTTCTATTGTTGGTCCAAAAGAAGCTGATGGACCACTTGCAAAATTTTTTGATCAAACATTAGAAGATGAATTTTGGGGAGAAAAAACATGGGAAAAAGCTGAAAGTAAAATAATTAAAGAAACTGTAAATATGGTTATTTCTAAAGCTGGTATTTCCTCTTCTGATATTGACTGTATATTTGCAGGAGATTTATTAAATCAATGTATATCATCAAGTTTTGGGCTTAGAGAATTAAATATTCCTTTCTTTGGTGTATTTGGAGCTTGTTCAACTTTTGTTGAATCTCTATGCCTAGGTTCTATTTGTGTGGAAGGATTTGCTAAAAATGTATTATGTGCAACTTCAAGTCACTTTTGTAGCGCTGAGAAGCAATTTCGTTTCCCCTTAGAATTAGGAAATCAAAGGCCACCATCAAGTCAATGGACTGTTACAGGTTCAGGTAGTGCAATTTTAAGTCAAACAGGAAATGGTCCTTTTATTACTCATATAACACCTGGTAAAATTGTAGATATGGGAATAAAAGATGCAAATAATATGGGAGCAGCAATGGCTCCTAGTTTAGTAGATACTTTGATAACTCATTTTAAAGACACTGGAAGAAGTCCTAATTATTATGATGCAATAATTAGTGGAGATTTAGGCCACATTGGAAAAGAAATCGCTATCGATTTATGTAAAACAAACGGTTACAATATAAAAAACAATTATAATGATTGTGGAGTATTAATTTTTGATAAAAATACTCAAGATACACATAGTGGTGGTAGTGGCTGTGCATGTTGTGGAACTGTATTTTCTGGTTATTTGTTTAAACAATTAAAACAAAAAAATATAAAAAGATTACTTTTAATTGCTACTGGGGCATTAACTAACTCTACTACTAACCAACAAGGTGAATCTATTCCAGGAATTGCACATGCTATAAGTATTGAATTAGAAAGGAATTGAATTATCATGGCAAATATTAATTGGGCAAATGTTTTTAGTTTTATGCCTTTACTAAAATGTTTCATAGTAGGTGGTCTAATATGTGTTATTGGTCAAATTCTAATAGATAAAACTAAACTAACACCTGCAAAAATTCTAGTTGTTTTTGTTACCTTAGGTGCTATTTTAGGTGGTCTTGGAATATATCAATATTTAGTAGATTTTGCTGGAGCTGGTGCAACTGTTCCTTTAACAGGTTTTGGATATAACTTAGCTAAAGGTGCTATTGAGGGTGTAAGAGAATATGGATTAGTTGGTGCCTTTACAGGTGGAATTAAAAATGCTGCTGGTGGTATCGCTGCTGCTATTTTCTTTGGCTATATTGCTTCACTAATTTCTAAACCTAAAATGAAAAAACAATAATAGGTCTCAGGTCAGTCTGATGTGATAAAAAATATTTCTGTAGACTGGCTTTTTAATTATATTCCATAGATAAGAACTTGTAAGCTCTACAAATGAACCTTTTTCTATTGCTGAAATTTTATTTTAATAAAATTTCACAGGAACATTATTCATTTGAAGAGCTTAACAATTTCTAATCTATTCCATATAATATAAAAAGCCAGTCTACAGAAATATTTTTTATCACATCAGACTGACTTTAATATTTTAATTTTAACATTTATTTATATAATTCCAAGAATCCTTGCACATTTCTTCTAATGTTTTCTCTGCTTGCCAATTCAATTCTTCTTTTGCTTTTGTTGGCTCAGCATAACAAGTTGCTATATCCCCAGCTCTTCTTGGAGCTATTTTATATGGTACATCTTTCCCTGTAGCTTTCACAAAAGCTTTTACCATATCTAAAACACTATATCCTGTTCCTGTTCCCAAGTTATATATATGCAATCCTTGTTGTTCTTTATCTAATTTTTCTAATGCCTTTACATGTCCTTTTGCTAAATCAACTACATGTATATAATCTCTAACCCCTGTTCCATCTGGTGTATTATAGTCATCTCCAAATACTGATAATTCTTTTAATTGACCTGAAGCAACCCTAACAATATATGGCATTAAGTTATTTGGTATACCTTGAGGTTCTTCTCCAATTAACCCACTTTCATGTGCTCCTACTGGATTAAAATATCTTAATATACATATATCCCATGTATTATCAGAAGCATATATATCTTTTAATATTTGTTCAATAAATAACTTAGTTGTACCATATGGATTAGTTGTTCCTCCTGTTTTACAATCTTCTGTCAATGGTATTCTTTCTGGTTCTCCATATACTGTTGCTGAAGAACTGAAAATAAATTTCTTACATCCATATTTTCTCATAGTATCTAGTAATACTAATGCACCTGATATATTATTTTGATAATATTCTATTGGTTTTTGTACTGATTCTCCAACTGCTTTGTAACCTGCAAAATTTAATACTGCATCTATTTCATTTTCCTCAAAAACTTTTTCTAGTTTTTCTCTATCTAAATAGTCCATTTCATAAAACTTAAATTCTTTTCCTGTTATTTCTCTTATTGCATCTAATACTTCTGGTTTACTATTAGAAAAATTATCTAATATTATAATTTCTTTTCCTTCATTTAATAATTCTACTGCAGTATGACTTCCTATAAATCCTGCTCCTCCTGGTAATAATATTGCCATAATACATTCCTCCTTAATACTTTTAGTATTTACAAAAATTACATATATATTTAAAGATATAATATTTTTTATTTTTACTATTTTCTTTTACTGTATAAATTCTTAGTTTTATTAGTTTTTACTTATTTTAGTTCCATCTTTTGTATCTTTGACTACATATCCTTTTTCTTGTAATAAATCTCTAATTCTATCTGATTCTTCCCAATTTTTCTCTTTTCTTGCAATATTTCTTTCTTCAACTAATTTCAATATTTCTTCTGGGATTTGAATTTCATTTTTATCTTCTTTTTCAATTTCTAGTCCTAATACTGTATCAAATTTTAGTAATAATTGTGCTATTTTTGATGATTTTTTTTCATATCTTATAGCTGACCATACAAAACTCATTGCTAACGGAATATTCATGTCATCATTAATTGCTTCATGGAATCCATTTTCTATATTTGATAAGTTCTTAATGTCTTCCTCATTTAACTCATCTTTACCTGCTCTATGTGTTTGATAACCCTTTCTTAGTCTTTCTAAAGATTTTGAAGTAGATTCCATTGCCTCCCAAGTAAAGTTTATTTTATTTCTATAACTTGCTGAATAACAAAATAATTTATATACAATTGGGTCATATCCTCTTTCTTTTATGTCTTTTATCAGATAAACATTACCTAAACTTTTTGACATTTTCCCACCATTAATTAATAGATATTCTCCATGTAACCAATAATTTGCTGGTATTTTGCCACAAGCTCCTTTACTTTGAGCTATTTCATTTTCATGATGAGTTGGTATTAAATCTATTCCTCCTGTATGAATATCAAATTGTTCTCCAAGATATTTTCTTCCCATTGCTGAACATTCGATATGCCATCCTGGGTAGCTTGGTCCCCAAGGGCTATCCCACTTCATCAAATGATTTTCTGGTGCTTTTATCCATAATGCAAAATCATATGGATTTCTTTTTTCTAAGTCCACATCTACCCTTGCTCCTGCTTTTTGTTCCTCTACATTATGATTTGATAATATTGGATATTTATCTAATTTCGAAACATCAAAATATATTGCTGTTGATGTTTCATAAGCATAACCATTTTCTACTAATTTTTTTACATATTCTAGCATCTCTTGAATATGGTCTGTTGCTTTGCATATAATTTCTGGTGTTTCTATGTTTAAAGCTTTTAAATCTTCAAAAAACAATTTTGTATAATGTTCTGCTATTTCTAAAGGTGTCTTCTTTTCTTCTCTTGCTGATTTAAGCATTTTGTCTTCACCTTCATCACCATCAGAAACTAAATGCCCAACATCTGTTATATTCATTACATGCTTAATTTTATAATTATTATATTTTAATACTCTTCTTAAAACATCTTGAAATATATTTGTTCTCATATTGCCTATTGTTGCATCTTTATATACTGTTGGTCCACATGAATAAATTTTCACTTCTTCCTTATCTATTGGAACAAATTTCTCTTTTTTTCTTGTTAAAGTATTGTATAAGTATATATCCATAACTCCCTCCTTTTATTATGTTTTAAATTAAGAGGTAGTCTTTGCTTCTGACTTCCTCTTAATTTACGCTTTATCCCTTCGTTATTTTTTTCTTATTATACAGGAAAAATTATCTTTTATTTTGACCTAATATAAGATTTTTTCGTATACAACAAGTAAAAGTATTCTTATTTTTTGCTTGTATTTTCTTTTGAAGTCGAGTTTCCAGATGTATTTGTACTATTTCCTGTTGAAGTATTTGTATTTGTGCTATTACTTGTATTTGGCTTGTTTGTTGTGTTTGTTTTATTAGTTTCTGGTGGCTTTGTTGTATTTTTGTCTGGTTTATTTTCTGGTGGTTTTGCTTCTTCTTTTGGTTTTGTATGAATAGTACAAACATCATTAACTTTATCTTTTGAGTTATTTTTTGGATTAACTGGTTTCCACAAATTCAATTGTTCTTTTGGTAATGCAGCTCCATAATAATTTACTTTTGTTGCACAATATTGTGAACAATATTGTGTTGCTACTTTTCCTGATTCTGTACATAAAGTTTGACTTCCATGACCTTGACATTTTTCTGGAATATTATCTTGTGTAAATATTTCTTTATAAGTGCTTGTGCATCCTGTTGTTGCTAGACATCCTGTTGTTTTACATACAGTTTGCTCTACTATTCCTGCTGGTTTTACAAATGATGCTTTTTCTAATCCTTTATGAATATTTGTCATTACTGCATCCCAAATTGCTCCTGCTGGGTTCATTGTTCCATTAGCATATCTAACAGTTTCATTTCTATCATATCCATACCAACATGCTGCTGCATAATATGGTGTGAAACCACAAAGCCATCTATCATAATCATCATCTGTTGTTCCAGTTTTTGCTGCAACATCTATTCCTGGAATTGCACAATATGTAGCAGTTCCTCCTGATTTTACTGGTTCTTGCATTATTGATTTTGTTATATATGCATTTTGTTCTGATATAACTCTAGTTTGTTCTTGTTTTGGAGTTAAAACTACATTTCCGTTAGAATCTTCTACTTTTGTATAGAATGTTGGTGTTATATATACTCCGTCATTTGCTATACTTGCATATGCAGCTGCCATTTCTAATGGTGTTGCACCATTTCTTGTTCCTCCTAGTGCTAATGTTATATCTTTATCTTCTTCTGGTTTTATTGAGTGTATACCCATTTTATTTAAATATTCTATTGATTTTTCTGGTGTTAATTGTCTCATTATTTTTACAGCTGGTATATTTAAAGACCTTGCTATAAAGTATCTTATATTTACAGGTTCATTGCTAAATTTACCATTTTGATTTTTAGGAGTATAATTTCCTCCAAAGTTTGTTTCTTCATCCATATATGCTGTTGCTGCTGTTATTGTTTTTTCTTGTAATCCTGGAGCAACTACTGCTAATGGTTTAATAGATGATCCTGTTTGTCTAACACTTTGTGTAGCCCTATTTAATCCTCTAGCTTCTTTCTTCTCTCCTAATCCTCCAACAGTTCCTACTACATTTCCTGTTTTATAGTCTATTATAACCATTGCTGATTGAGAATGTTCATTTAATTTATTGCCCTCTTTATCTTTTGCAATTCCATTTACTATATATTTATTATTTGCAAATTCTTGCTCCATTTGTGTTTGAACATTTGTATCTACTGTTGAATGTATTGTTAGCCCACTACTATAAACATAATTTTCTGCTAATTGTTGTGATATTCCCTTTTCTTCCATAACTTGTTTAACTACTTGGTCTATTACAGCTTCTGTATGATATGAATAAGATGAGCTTGTTGCAATACTTCCTTTGCTAAATCCTAATCCTGCCTCTACTTCTGCTATTGCTGCTTGATATTCTTCTTGAGTTTTTATATATCCTAATTCATTCATTTTGTTTAATGCTACTTTTGTTTGTTTCTTTATTAACTCCATATTATCTTTTGTTGTATCAAATGGATTATATCTATTAGGTGAACTATTTATTCCTGCCATATATGCACATTGAGCTAAACTTAAATCTTTTGCACTCTTATTAAAATAATATTCTGCACCTAGTTCAACTCCATGTAAATTTCCTTCTCCTCCAACATATAAAATGTTCAAGTATAATTCTAAAATTTGGTCTTTTGAAATCATTCGTTCAACTTGACAAGCTTTAGCCCATTCTTTTACCTTTCTCATAATACCTGCCAAACCACTTCTTTCGTCATCTTTTGTTATATTCTTTACTAATTGTTGAGTAATTGTACTTCCTCCATAAGAGCTATCTCCTAGTAAAGTCTTTATTATTGCTCCTGCCGTTCTTTTTATATCAACACCATGATGCTTATAAAATCTTTCATCTTCCATTGCTACATAGGCTTTAGGTAAATATTCTGCCATATCATTTAGTGAAATGATTTTTCTTTTTTCATCTCCACTTAATTGAGCAACAATCCCCCCATTTTTATCTACAATTACAGTATTTGCAGCACCTATTTTAAGTTCTTCTTTTGTAATTTCAAAGTCATCACCAAAAAGTCCAAAGAAAACACCTGCAACCACTCCTGCTCCTATTACACATAGAAGTAAAATTATTAATATCATAATTCTTATAAACATCATCAATTTAGGATGTCTACTTGAAAATTTTCCTTCTTTATTTTTCTTACTTTTCTTTTTATTTTTTTCATTTTTACTTGTAGCCTTATTTTTTGTATTACTAACTTTTCTTTTTTTGTTATTCTTTGAGTTTTGTACTTTATAAGGGCCACTTTTATTCTCTCTATTATTCTTCTTATTACTACTATCTGTTGGCATTTTACAACCTCCTTGCCAAAATATTGATGTTTACATTATATTATACTTTTAAAAAAAAGAAAAGCATTTATAGAAAAATTTGTAATATTAAATCAAATTATTTGTTCCAATTAGTTTCTCTATTACTACTCCATCTATTTTCAGCTTTTTTAAAATTTCTTCTACTGGTTGATTTTTGTATAAAATTCCTTCATACAGCTCTTTTTTGAAATAATTTTCAAAATCTAAAAAATTAAAATCACTACAATTTTTGACATTAATTTCGTAATCATTAATGCAAATTCCATTATATCTTTTTTTCTTGATTTTAACATTATTTTGAAAGTTAACTATTATTGCTTGATCATAAATATTATATTTATTCACTAATTCAGATGGAAAATCTAAATTTAATATTATTTTAGATTTTAAAAGTCCTTTTCGTTTATTATTTCCTACATTTATCACTATTCCTATATCCTTATATTTTTCTTCAATGTTTTTAAATTTTTCTAAATGATTTGTTATTATATTTACTTTCTTAAAATTTGTTATTATCTTTTTGATATTATATAAGTCTCTTTCTGTAATATCGTTTATCATTATACTTATTTGTGTTTCTTCTTTATCTAAATTTTCTTTCATAATTATGTATTCTAGAACATCATATAATAATATTTTAAAAAGCCATTTTCCATCTACTATATCGTAATTATATGAATATAAGTAATTTATATAGCCATTTTTTTTATGTATATTTTTACTTAAAATTATTTTTTTAGAAGCTGTCTTATCTAAAATATTTTTTGTTTTTTTTGCTAATATTTCATCTGTTTTTATGTTGTCTTCCTTTTGGTTTGGTAAAATAATTCTATTATTTTTTAATTTCACAATCTTGAACCATTCTTCTATTTTGCTTGGCTTGTCAGCTTGTTCTATATAATACATAAAAATCACCTCATATATCTTAATTAAGTATATGTTGGTGATTTGGTTTTATTCATTTTATTTTAGCTATTTTACCTTATATTAGCTTTTGCTTATATTACCTGGGTTAAACATTCTGCTGGCTTTCGATCATTATTATAGGTTTTTATCAATCCAATCTAAAAATTCTTCACTCGCACTTTTTATTTCAGAATAAGAAATTTCAGCTGTTTCATAATTATGTATCTTCTTAATTTCATCTTCTATTTTAGAAAAGAAACTTTCTTTTGTTCTAAATTCTAATTTATATTCATCAGATTCCTCTAATTCATTATTCCACCAATATTTAGAGTGAACTTTAGATACTTGACTGCCAGCTACTAATCTTTTTTCTAATAATCTATTTATTATTTTATTTGCTATTTCTTCCTTATCACAAAGTGTTTTTACTATTATGTATGCATCCATTTTCATACCCTCCTATTTACAAAGTTATACTATTTTCCTTCAATTTTTCAATTAGTTTATCTAATCCTTGATTTTTAATATCTAAAGTAAATCCTTTCATGTCAAGTTTTTTTGCCATATTAATATTTTCCTCCGTATCATCGATAAAAAAACATTCTTCTGGCTTAATATTAAAAGCCTCAAATAATTTAATATATATTTCTTTATTGGGTTTTATAATGTGGTAATCACATGACATAATCCATCCATCCACGGACTTAAATATAGGCAATTTTATTAAATATTCATAGGCTTCCTTATTATTATTCGATAATATAAAAATGTTGTACTCATTGTTTTTTAAATTATTCATTAATTCAATTACTTCATCATTGAAAGGTCTATACTTATAATAATTTAATAAAATTTTTCTTACACTCTCATTAATCGGAATTTTGAATTTACAGTTATTCAAATGTTCTTCTAAAGTTTCGTTTCCTAAATCCAATTCATTCCAATTATCAAAGAACTGTCTTTTGATAATTAGACGATTTCTTTCATCTAGTTCTTTTAAATTTTCTAAAACAATTGATGGATTATCTTTTAATAGTACATTTCCTAAGTCAAAGATTATATTCTTTATCATATATGCAAACCTTTTTTCAACATATTTTTAAAATTTTTTAATCCTCTATAATATAATTTTTGATTACTTCTATAACTTCATTATGCACAATTCCATTGCTTATCAAAGCACCTTTTATGCTTTGGTCATATCTTTGTTCATTTCCAAATAAATCGGTTACTTTTCCACCAGCTTCTTCAACAATAACTTTAATGGCAGCGATATCGCAATGTTTATGTTCTGTACCAGTAAAAATTGCTAAACTATAATCTCCAGTAGCTACTAAGCAACTTGCTTTTGTAATACTGCCGATATCATTTAATCTAGTTATATTTCTTAATTTTTCAAATACTTTGCAAACATTGTATTTTGCCTTTGACCACATATCACAATGACATACAGTTTTAATATCGTCTAAAGTATAGTCATTTACAGATATTTTCTCGCTATTTTTATATGCACCTTTTCCTTTAATAGCTGTATATAAACTATCTGTAAAAGGGTCATAAACTACTCCAATATTTGGAACACCATTAATTACTAATGCCAAAGAAAATACTGCTACAGGTATATGTCTAGCATACATGGCTGTTCCATCAACTGGATCACATACCCATACAAAATTACTTTTTCCTGATTGTTCTTCTTCACCATCAACTGCATGAGCAGGATATTGTTCTTTTACTTTTTTGATTAAATAAGAATTAATCTCTGTATCTGCTAGTGTTACAATTGTCTTGTCTCCTTTATAACTAGCACCATTATTTTGATTAAAGTATTTAAGCATTATTTTGCCTGCTTGATATGCAATATCTTTTGCAAATTCTAAATATTCTTCCATTATTAATTTTCACTCCTTAACTTTGATACTAATATTTTAGCATTTCCATAAATTGTTTTCATACTCATAACCAATATCATGGTTAAAGCCTAATACATATAAATCTTTTAATTCATCATCATTTAAGTTGTATTCTTTTCCTATTTCAACCATTTTTCTAGCAACAGCTAATGAATGATTTAATCTATCATTATCTACCATTTTAAACTCCAAAATTCTTATCTTAAATTATAAATCTTAATTTTATTTGCAATAGGATCAGTTCTTTTTTCGAATGCTTGGTTTTTAGATTTTTTTGAATTACTATAAAATTTTATTATTATAAAGTCAACAATATTTACATGATTTACGCCATTTCTTTTTTAAAGTAACATATCCATAGTAAATAAATATCTTGGGTATAGTTCTTTAATTATATAAAATGGTCTATATTCTCGTTCTTCAGTTTCTTTATTACTAATATCTTTTGAAACTTGAATATAGTAATAATCATCATAATTTGCTCTTGCAATAAAATCACATTCAAATTTTCCAATGTAACCTACAGAAAGTTTATAATTTTTACTTTTTAAATATTAATATATTACATTTTCAAGAACAGGTCCATAATTTATTCTATTATCAGTATTTTGTGAATAATAAATACTTAAATCATCTAAGTAGTATTTTTTCTCTCCTTTTGTATTTCATCAATAAATAAATATTTAAAATCATCATCAATTATCTTTTCATCTATTACCTTTTCTAATAGTTCTTGAATAATTGATTTTAAAAAGAAAGATTTACCACATCTTCTTATTCCTGATATAACTTTAATCATATTGTCTTTATAAAATCCACAAATTTTATTTAAATAACTTTCTCTTTTATATATTTTTTCAATATCATCACCATAATTATATTATTATATCTTTTCTAAAAAATCAAGTTATTGACCAATTTTAATATAATTTCATTTAAAAATGGTCAATAAGTTTCAAAAATACACTGCAATAGCCTTTACTTATGTTGACTTAATTGTAAAAATGTTCTACAATTAAAATATCTATTAATATTTTATTACTAAATATTTATTGTTTTAATTTTCTTTTATTTAAGGAAGTATGTTCATGAAAAATATAAATCAATTTTATGAAAAATCAAAAAAATTTAATAAACCTTCTGGTCTTTTACGTGGATTCTTTAATATGAAACTTGATAAAGAACTAACTGAAAAAATCGCAATAGAATTAGGTTCTGGTGTTGGAAATGACGCCAAGTTCCTAATAGATAATGGATTTAGTGTAACTTGTATAGATAAGGAAGAAAAATCCAAAGAAGCTATAATGAATAAAATAGGCATGAATGATAATTTAAAATTTCTATTACAAGATTTTGAGGATATAAAACTACATAAAGCGAGTTTAATATATTCATGTTTTAGTTTACATTTTTGCAAACCAAATAAATTTGATGTATTAATGAATGAAATAACTAAAAATATTACACCTAGTGGATTTTTTGTCCGGAAATTTTCTTGGAATTGAAGATGAATGGAATAAATCAAAAACTATGACTTTTCTGACCAAGAAAAAACTTTTAGATTATTTTAAGAATTTTGAAATTGTATATTATGCTGAAAAAAAATATATTAAGGATAGTTCAACAGAAAAGGATAAACATTGGCATGTATTTGAAATTTATGCTAAGAAAAAATAACCTTAATTTATGAAAAGCACATAACAATATTCTAGTATTATTATGTGCTTTTATATTTTTGTAATAATTAAATTATTATATCTCTCTTTAATAACTTATTTTTCACAATCCCAATCCCAATAAAATTTTCTTCACTATAAATTCTATAAATCCCATCTATATTGGAATTAGATAATTGTACTCCATTTAAAAATAGATCTAATTTTCTTTTTTCAAGTTCAATTTTATCTAAATCTTTAAATAAATCTTCTACTGTAATAATTTTATCTTTTATTATTTCCTTATTATTTTCTAGTTCTCCTATTGATATAGCTTGTTTTATATTAAATTCTCCAACCTGAACTCTTTCTAAGCCTATCATATATCCTACTGTATCAAGTTTTTCTGAAATGTCCTCACACAAACTTCTAATATATGTACCTTTTGAGCATTTCACACAAAATTCAATTTGTTTATTTTCTTTATCAATTTTTAGCAATTTTATATCATATATTTCTATTTGTCTTGGTTTTATCTCTACTTTTTCGCCTTTTCTAGCATATTCATATAATTTTTTTCCATTTACTTTTATTGCTGAATACATTGGTGGAATTTGCTCTTGTTTTCCAATAAAATCATTTAATGTTTTTTCAACTGCATTTTGAGATAGCTTTTCTTCTTTTACTTCCTTTTGTTCTATTATATTTCCTTCACTATCTGCTGTATCAGTTTTTATTCCTAGTTGTAATTTAACATTATAAATTTTATCATGATTTATTAAATACTTAGAACATAATGTTCCCTTTCCTATAAGTAGTGGTAATACTCCTGTTGCCATTGGGTCTAAAGTTCCAGTATGCCCTACTTTCATTCCTGTTATTCTTTTCACTTTATATACAATGTCATGTGATGTATAGTTTGATGGCTTATTTACTATTAATATTCCGTTCATAATTTTCCTTTTCTGTTTTAGCTTTAAATTTTTATTGAGTAAGAAAATAAATTTTTCTATTCAATAAAAAATTATAGTAGCTATTATCTTTGAATTTTACTTATTATTATTTCTTATTTAGATGTTTTACTACTTCTTTAATAATTTTTTCTTTAACTTCTTCTCTATTTCCTTGAATTAATGCTCCAGCTGCTTTTTGATGACCTCCACCGCCAAACATATAGCAAACATCAGAAACATTAACTTTAGAATTACTATTTGCTCTTAATGATACTTTATAAGCATTTCTTTCGTCATTTTCTCTTATAAATATGGAAACTTCTACTCCTTCTACTCCTCTTCCGATTTCTACAATTCCTTCATGATCTCCCATTTGTGCATTTACGTCATTCATATCATCTGCTGTTATATATGTAAATGCAACTTTTCCATCTTGCAAGAATTCTAGCCTATCAGTTGCTCTTTTTGATAATTCAAAGTTTGCTTTTGTTTTTGTTTCTAATACTTTCGTATAAATTTCTGATACATTTACACCTTTACTTATTAATTCAGCTGTAAATTCAAATGTTTCAGCTGTTACACTAGAATATTTGAATCCACCTGTATCAGTTATTATTCCTGCTAAAATACATGTACCAATATTTACATCAATATCTATTTCCTTATATTCTAACATTCCTGCTAAAACTTCACAACATGCTGGTGCTACTGGATTTACATAGTTTATATCTCCATACATAGTATTGCTTCCATGATGGTCTATAACTATTGTTTTTTTAGCTTTTTCGAAGTATTCTTTTCCATCTGCCCTTTTTAAAACTGCACAATCTAATGTGATTGCTAAATCGTATTGTTCAACATTACTTTTTGATTTTACTTGTTCTGCTCCTGGTAAAAATTTAAAAGTTGATGGTATTTCAGTAATTATTGCATCAGCAGTTTTTCCTAATTTTTCTAGAACTAATTTCATAGCAAGTAGACTTCCTATTGCATCTCCGTCTGGTGTTTCATGTGTTAATACTACTATTTTATTTGCTTTTTCTATTTCTTCAAAAATATTGTCGATTGTCATTTTTTCTATCATTCCTTCCTTTTAAGGCACAAATCAGAATGAATAATTTATAAATTTTAGATATTATTCAAGCCTTTTTCCCTCGTATAATATATTTTTTAAATCAATTTTTAATTTATATTGATTAATCTTCTTTTTTTGGTAATATTTCTTTTAATATTGTATCTATTTTTGCACCATATTCTATTGAATCATCTAATTCAAATATTAATTCAGGAGTATTTCTTAAATTAACTCTTTTAGCTAATTCTGTTCTTATGAAACCTGCTGATTTTTTTAATCCTGCTAAAGTATCTTTTATATTTTTAGAATTTAAAATGCTAACATATACTTTTGCAAATTTCAAGTCATTTGTTACTTTTACTTTTGTAACACTAATTAGACCTGTTACATTTGGATTTTTTAATTCATAACCTATAATTTGGCTAAGTTCTTTCCTATATTCTTCATCAATTCTTCCTAATCTATTATTATTACTTGGCATATCGTTACCTCCTTTTATTTTATAATCGACATACTTAAAATATTTTAAATCACCATATGTCATGTCTCGTTACAGAATAATATTTTTTATTATAGAGAAGCTGGAACTGGGTGATAATTTTAAAAACCATCATCCAGTATTTGTTTATACAACAACTTCATTATTAACTTATAAAATACAAATTCCTATAATTTAAAAACACGAGCTAATTAATATTACTTACATAAAATATATATCTCTTAGCCCGTATTAAATTGTTCATATATAAAATTTTAAGTCATTTAATTATCTTTTTACTTCTTCCATTATAAATACTTCTATAATGTCTCCTTCTTTAATATCATTATAGTTTTCAATCTGCATACCACATTCAAAACCTTTTGATACTTCTTTAACTTCATCTTTAAATCTTTTTAATGTAGCCAAATGACCTTCATGTATTACTATATTTTCTCTAATTACTCTTACTCCTGCATTTCTTTCTACTTTTCCATTTAATACAAATGCTCCAGCAATAGTTCCTACATTTGAAATTTTAAATGTTTGTCTTACTTCTGCATTTCCTATTACTTTTTCTTCATATTTAGGGTCTAACATACCTTTCATTGCTGCTTCAACATCTTCTATTGCTTGATATATAATAGAATATTGTTTTATTTCTACTTCTTCTTTTTCTGCCATTTCTTTTGCCATATTATCTGGTCTAACATTGAATGCAATTATTATGGCATTTGAAACTTTAGCAAGTGTAACATCTGATTGATTAACAGCTCCTACTGTACTATGAATTACTTTTACTCTAACTTCTTCATTTTCTAGTTTTTCTAGAGCTTGTTTTACAGCTTCAACTGAACCTTGAACATCTGCTTTTACAATTAGATTTAGTACTTTTAATTTTCCTTCTTCCATTTGACTAAATAAATTATCTAAAGTCACTTTTGTAGTTGCATTTATCGCTTGTTCTCTAGCTTGACGTTTTCTTCTTTCTATTAAGTGTTTAGCCATTTTTTCATTTTTAACTTCGTAGAAAGTATCTCCAGCTTCTGGAACATCTGTTAATCCCATTATTTCAACTGGACTTGATGGTCCTACTGATTTTACTTTTTTACCTTTATCATTTGTCATTGCTCTTATTCTTCCTATTGAAGAACCTACAACGATAGTATCTCCTACATCTAATGTTCCTCTTTGTACAAGCATTGAAGCTATTGCACCTTTAGCTTTATCTAGTCTAGCTTCGATTACTACTCCTTTTGCTTGTTTATTAGGATTTGCTTTTAATTCTAACATATCAGCTTCTAATAATATCATTTCTAATAATTGGTCTATATTTTGATTTTTCTTTGCTGATATAGGAACATAAATAGTATCTCCACCCCATTCTTCTGGAACTAACTCATATGCCATTAATTCTTGTTTTACTTTGTCTATGTTACTATCTGGTAAATCAATTTTATTTATTGCAACAATAATTGGTATTCCTGCTGATTTAGCATGGTTTATAGCTTCTACTGTTTGAGGCATTACTCCATCATTTGCTGCTACTACAAGTATTGCTATATCTGTTATTTGTGCACCTCTAGCACGCATTGATGTAAATGCTTCATGTCCTGGTGTATCTAAGAAAGTTATTTCTCTGTTATTTATTTTTACCATATATGCACCAATTGCTTGTGTAATTCCTCCAGCTTCGCCTTCTATTACATTTGTCTTTCTTATTGCATCTAATAATGAAGTTTTACCATGGTCTACGTGTCCCATAACAACTACTACTGGTGGTCTTGCTTGTAAATCTTCTTCTCTATCTTCTGATTCGTCAAATAAAATATCCTCTTCTGTTACTGTTTCTTTCTTCTTAGCTGTTATTCCAAATTCTTGTGCTATTAAATATGCAGTATCAAAGTCTATTTCATTATTAATTGTTGCCATAACTCCAAAACCTAACAATTTCTTTATTACTTCTGCTGTTGTTTTTTTCATCTCTGCTGCTAAATCTTTTACTGTAACAGTTTCAGGAATTTCTATATTTGTCAATTTAAAGATTTTTTGTTTTGTTCTTTCTTCTTGATTAATATTCTTCTTTTTCTTTCCTCTTCTTCCTCTTTCTGTTGTTAAATCATAATAATCTAACATTCCACCATCTTGTTCATCAAACATACTAGATAATCTATTAGCTTGTTTTAAAGTTTTTAATTTTCCTTCATCAAAACTATTATTACCACTATTTTTTCTTGTCTTTGTTTTTTTAGCTTTATTCTCTTCAAACTTACTATTTTGTTTTTGTTTATCTATGTTTTTATTGTTGTATTCTCTAACTGTTTCTTTTTCAACAACATCAGCTGCCATAATATTTTTAATATTTTTTTCTATTCCTCTTTCATCTAATGGCTTTTTACCAAACTTGTCATTGTTGTTTCTATTATTATTAAATCTATTATTATTGTTTCCATTTTTATTATAGTTATTATTTTTGTTATTATAATTATTGTTGTTTCTATTATTGTAATTATTATTTTTGTTAAAATTATTTCTATTGTTTTGACCATTTCTGTTTTGGTAATTGTTTGAATTATTATTTTCATTTCTATTTTGATAACTATTGTTTTTATGGAAATTATTATCGTTTCTTTTATTATCTTTATTTTCTTTTTGCATATTATTACTCATACCTTTATTATTTTCAACCACTCTATCCTCAGTTTTAATTGCTGTATTATTAGTGTTAATGTCCTCCATTTTTGATTTATCTTGTTTTATTTCTTCTTTTTTCTCTTTTACTAACTCTTCTTTTGCTGTTTCTTTTACCTCTTCTATTTCTTTCTTTGGCTCTTCTTTTACTTCTTCTACTGGTTTCTTTTGTTCTTCTTTCTTCAAGCCAAATAATTCACTTACTGTCATAGGTTTATTAGGCTTATTTCTATACACTATGTTATAATCTTTATTTTGTTTTCTTTCAACAAATCCAACATTATTATTTCTTTTTTGTTGTTTTTGAGCTTTTTCTTTTTCCTTTTTTTCTTGCTCTTCTTCTATTATTACTTCTCTTCTTATTATAACAGGAGTTTCCTTCTTTTCTTCCTTTTTAGCTTTCTTTGTATTTTCTTTTGGAGTTTGTACTTTATCTTTACTTGTATTTTTTAATAATTCTTTTTCAATTTTTGTTGCTTGTTCTTCATCTACTCCACTTAAATGACTTTTCGCTTCAATATTTAGTTTTTTAGCTACTTCTAATACTTCTTTACTGGTTAAGTTTAGCTTTTTGGCTATTTCATGAATTTTAATCTTACCCAATAACATCACCCCCATCATTAATTTTTATAATTTCATTAGATAGATTTATATCTTTTATTCCTATTATTGCTTTATTATTTTTTCCTATTGTTTTACTTAATTCATCAATATTTCCTTTTATTATTATTGGAACATTATATTCTTCACTTAATTTTGAAAACTTTTCCTTAGTCCTTTCAGATGAATCTTCTGCAACTATAATTACTTTTATTTTTCTAGCCTTTAATTCATTTTCAACACTATCTGCTCCAAAAGCAATTTTCCTTGCTCTTGCTGCTAATCCTAGCAATCCTAATATTTTTTTATTTATCAAGAATTACACCTCTTAAACTTTCATATATTTCTTCTGATATTTTCATATCAAAAATTCTTTCTAATCTCTTAGTTTTTATAACTTTTTCTAAGCATTTGATGTCATCGCAAATATATGCTCCTCTTCCTTCTTTTTTTCCAAGCTTATCTATACTGATTTCATTTTCTTTGTTTTTAACGATTCTTATTAACTCATTTTTTTCTTTTTTTTCATTACATCCCATACAAGTTCTTTGTGGTATATTTTTCATATATTTTCCCCCTTTTATTGTATGTCCTAAATTTTTTATTATTCTTCTACTTCATTTTCTTCGCTTTCTTCATTTTCTTGAGAGGCCATTAACATTTCTCTAAATTGTGATTCAGATTTTATATCAATTTTCCAGTTTGTTAATTTTGCTGCTAATCTTGCATTTTGTCCTGATTTTCCAATTGCTAAAGATAATTGGTCATCTGGAACTATTACTTGTGCAAATTTTTCTTCTTCTTTTATATCTACTGCTAAAATTTTTGCTGGTAATAATGCTGAAGAAATATATATTGATGGGTCTTCATTCCATTCTATAACATCAATCTTTTCTCCATTTAATTCATTAATAACATTTTGAATTCTTACTCCTCTTTGTCCTACACATGAACCAACAGGGTCTATATTAGGGTCTGGAGAATATACTGCTACTTTACTTCTATATCCTGCATCTCTAGATACACTTTTTATTTCAATTACACCTTCATATATTTCTGGTATTTCAAGTTCTAATAATTTTCTTACAAAGTCTGGATGGCTTCTTGATACAATTACTTGTGGTACTCCTTTTGCACCTTTTTCTACATCCATTACATAACCTTTTATTTTATCATTTACTCTATACTTTTCTGTTGGTATTTGCTCTTTAGATGGCATTATTCCTTCTAGTCTACCTAAATCCATTACAACTATATTTTTATCAGCTTTTTGTATGATTCCAGAAACTATTTCTCCTTTTCTGTCATTAAATTCTGTGAAAATTATTTCTCTTTCTGCTTCTCTTAATTTTTGAATTATTACTTGTTTTGCTGTTTGTGCTGCTATTCTACCAAAATCTCTAGGTACTATTTCTACTTCTACCGTTTCTCCTAATTTTGCTTCTTTGTTTATTTTTCTAGCATCTTCTAGACTAATTTCTAAAGCTGGATCTTTTGCATCTTCCATTATTTCTTTTATTGAAAAAACATGTGTTGCTCCAGTTTGAGGATCCATTGCAACTCTTACATTATCTAATGCATCAAAGTTTCTTTTATATGCTGTAAGTAATGCTGTTTCGATAGATTCTAATAAATATTCTTTTTTTATACCTTTCTCTTTTTCTAGTTCTTCCAAAGCCAATATCAATTCTTTATTGTCTATTGCTTGATTTTTCATTTTATATTCCTCCCTTTACTTTTTAATTCCAATCATATACTGTTTTAATTTGTGCGATATTTTTTCTTTCGATTTTTGCTTCGTCTAAATATATATTTTCATCATCAAAATCTTTTAGTATTCCTTGATATTCTTTATTTCCATTATTATCTTTTTTGAATAGTTTTATATGTATTTCTTTTCCTTTATTTTGTTCTAAGTGTTTTTCTTTTCTTAGTATTCTTTCAATTCCTGGTGAAGATACTTCTAAGAAATATTGGTCTTTTATATAATTTGCTTCGTCTAACAAATCATTTATTTCGTCATTTACTTTCTCACAATCTGATAAGTCTATTCCTTCTGGTTTATCAATAAATATTCTTAAAAAATAGTTTTTTCCTTCTTTTGCATATTCTACATCATATAAATCATATCCTGCTTTTTCTATTTTATCTTTTAGTAAGTTTTCTACCTTTTCTTCAATACTTGCCAAAAAACTTCCTCCTTTTTCAAAATTTAAGAGTGGGATTTGTTCCCACTCTCTTGCTCATCTTGTATTCTTTATATATTATACCCATTTTTTACTAAAAATGCAAGGGTTTTGGTGATTTTTAGTAAATATTTCGCCTCATTCTAAAGAAAATTCTATTTATAATTTCATATTTTGTTTTGAATATAGTAACTCTGCTTTTCTAATATCGAATTTTTTTCCAATTTTTAAATTAAGTGTTTTGATAAATTTTATTAAATTCTCCATATTTTGTTCTGCATTTTCTATTCTTTTGGCTTCTAACTCTATAAATGTTCCTAAATCTTTAACTTCTTGAATATACACTATAAATTCTTCATTTTCGTACATATAATTTTTATCAATCATATTTAAGTATCTTGTATATCCTAATATATTCAAATGTTTTTCTGCTTCTTCTATGCTTATAACTTTTAGTATTGATTTTGCTGTACTTGTTTCAAAACCATCACTATTATAAATTCTTCTTTTGCAAATTATTTTTTGGTCTTCTTCATTTACATATCTAATAATTAAACTATCTGAAATCTTTGCATTTTTAGGTGCAAATTCATTAGTTTTATCATTTTTCATATATATATCATTCAATGTAAATTCTTCAACATATTTTAAACCTTTATCTTCTAAAGTTTTAACAATAGTTGATATATTTTCAAAAACTTCACAAGTTATTTCAATATCTTTTATATATTTTGTTTCTTTTGGTTCATCCTTAACATATTCTTTTAATTTTTGCTCTAATAACTCAAAATCACATGAAATATTAGTAAAGAATGGTGTCTTTATATGTACTACATTTTTGTAAATTTTCTTTGCTTTTGAATATATCACATTTCTATTATCATTTATAAACTTACTTTCTGCTTGTAAAAGATTTCTATATTTGTCGCCTCTACTGTTAAAATCTAATAGTTGTATTGCTGTTTCTGGAAAAGGTCTTTTTTGATTTTTATTTCAACTAACATGACTATCAAATTGGCTTAAATAGTCTATATAATCTTCATGTACTGTATAAAATTTTAGTGTTTCATTTTTTCCCATTTTTGCTCCTTTATAAACAAAACAGGATATATTTCTATACCCTGTTTGTATTTTAAATCTCCCTACTTAAGGCAAGGGCTTTCCTAATGTAAATCTCCCCACTTTTGGCAGGGGATTTTCCAATTAGTAATCCTACGATTACTCTTTTAGTATATTCATTATACTATTTTTTTATAACATTGTCAAACGATTTTTTATCTTACTCTTCTTCATCATCCTCTATTTCAGGAAGTTCTTCTCCTAAACTTTCTTCAAATACTTTTTCAAAATCTTCTCTTACTTTTGCTTCTATTTCTTCTAGCATTTTTGGATTTTCTCTTAAATATTTTTTAACATTTTCTCTACCTTGACCAATTCTATTTCCATCATAGCTAAACCATGAACCTGCTTTTTCCACTATATCTAAGTTTACAGCCATATCTAGTATATTTCCTTCTTTTGAAATACCTTGTCCATATACAACATCAAATTCAGCTTCTCTAAAAGGTGGTGCTACTTTATTTTTTATAACTTTTACCCTTACCCTATTTCCTTTTACTTCTCCATCTTGTTTTATATTTTCTATTTTTCTTATATCCATTCTAACAGATGCATAGAATTTTAATGCTCTACCTCCTGTTGTTGTTTCTGGATTACCAAACATTACACCAATTTTTTCTCTTAGTTGGTTGATAAATATTAAAACTGTTTTAGATTTATTTATTGCTCCTGCAAGTTTTCTTAATGCTTGTGACATTAATCTTGCTTGTAATCCCATATGAGAATCTCCCATATCTCCATCTATTTCAGCTTTTGGAACTAATGCTGCAACTGAGTCTACAACTATTACATCTAATGCTCCACTTCTTACTAAACTTTCTGTAATTTCTAGTGCTTGTTCACCTGTATCTGGTTGTGATACTATTAAGTTATCAATATCTACTCCTAGTTTTTTAGCATATACAGGGTCTAAGGCATGTTCTGCATCTATAAATGCTGCTTCTCCTCCCATTTTTTGTGCTTCTGCTACAATATGTAATGCTAATGTTGTTTTTCCTGATGATTCAGGTCCAAACACTTCTATAATTCTTCCTCTAGGAACTCCACCTATTCCTAATGCTATATCTAAGCTTAATGCTCCTGTCGGAATTGCTTCTATTTCCATTGCTTTAAATTCTCCAAGTTTCATTACTGAACCTTTTCCAAATTGTTTTTCTATTTGACTCATAGCTACTTCTAAGGCTTTTTTCTTTTCTGCATTTTCACTCATTTTTCTTCCTCCTTGTTTTTTGAACTTTTGTTTGATATCATTATTATATATCAAATATTTGTTTTGTCAATACTTTTTTTATTTTTTTCTATCGGTACCATGTTTCTATTCCATTAAATGGATTAAACCAATTTGAATTCATTGTTCCTGCTAATTGATTTGAAAAAGCTGTTATATATTTATTATTATATAAACTTATATATGGTACTTCTGTTTTATAAATTTCAGCTAATCTTTTATAATCATTTTTTATAATCTCTTCATCTGTTGTATTTTTCACTTCATCCATAATTTTAGATATTTCATCACTGTAATAATTTGCCAAATTGTTATCTCCAAAAAACATTGTCATGTCTGGGTTTGGAGATAAATTAACACTACATAATATCATGTCATAAGCTTTATTATTTATAGCATTATAATATTGATCATCTGAGTATTCTTGAATATTTATGATTATTCCTTGATTTTCAAGTTGTGTTTTTATATTTTGCGCAACAGCTTTATGGTTAGCATTAGATGCCTTTATTATCAAGTTTAATGCTATACTTTGTGTTTTATAATTTTCTGTTTTTTGCCAAGTTTTATTTCTAAAAATCCAGCCATTATCAACTAAAATTTGTTTTGCTTGTTCTAAATTATAACCGGAACTTACTTCTTGTTCTTGATACACCCAACTACCATAATCTAATGGAAAACTCGATGTATAATATTTATTTCCATAAACACTTGAAACTATATTGTTTTTATCAATTGAATATGATATAGCTTTTCTAACTTCTGGTTTGGCTAAAAAATAGTTTTGCATATTAAATGCAATAAAATCATGTTCTCTTCCTTTAACTTCTTTTGGTACATATCCAATAGTTCCTATATATTCTTGAATATTAGTATTTGTTGTGCTTATAACATCGACATTTCCTATTTTAAAGCTATTATATAACTCTCCAACAGTCTCATATATATTAACAATTATTTTTTCTAAAGACAGTTCTTTTTCCCTATTCCACCAATTTGCATTTTTGTTCAAAGTTATATAAGTTCCTTGAACATCACTAACTTTATACATTCCCGTTCCAACTGGCACAATAGTAGTATTATTATAATCTTGAGAATCATAGAATGTCTTTGATAAAATTGGAAAAGTTAAGTTATATTCAAAAAATAGTATTTCTTTATCTAAATATATTTTTACTGTATAATCATCTACAATTTCTAAAGCTGTAACATCTTGTACATTTTTAGAGTAAATTGATGTGTTCTCTTTTAGCTTGTCAAAAGTAAATTGAACATCAGCAGAAGTAAATCTCTCTCCATTAGACCATTTTACATTTTCTCTAAGTTTTATAATGTAAGTTGTCGCATCTTGCTTTGCCCATTCAGTAGCTAAAGCTGGTATAGCTTTATAATCTTGTGATAAATCTACTAATGGCTCAAAAATTAATTTAGTGATATCTTGTAAATTTTTATTTTTTGTAAGTAATGGATTTATTGTATCAAATTGAGCTACTCCAAGTCTAATATCTTTTATTTGTTTTTGTTCTGTACTTTCACTATTTACTGTATTTTGTTCTATTTCTTTGTCTTGTCTATTTATTATAAAAAATGCAATCACTACAATTAATATTACAAAAATTATAAATATATATTTGAAAAAATTTGATTTCATAATTCACCTCTATCTTCTGCTATAAATATACATTATATTGTTTATTTTTTCAAGGAATTTATAAAGATTTAACCATAAAAGTATTTAATAAAAAATAGAAATAATATATTTAAGATAAAAACTATCTATATAATATACTATTTCTACATTGCTTTCAATATTTTTTATTTATTTTTCATCGCATATTTCGACACTTTCTTACAATTCACAGTTTGAATAATAAATTAAACTCCCACAATTGAAAATCCATTATCTACATGAATAATCTCTCCAGTAATACCACTAGATAATTTACTAAATAAAAATGTTGTGCTATCTCCAACTTGTTCTATTGTAACATTTTTATGTAATGGTGCTCTTTCTTCTACTATGTTTAAAATTGTTCCGAAATCTTTAATTCCTTTTGCTGATAAAGTTTTTATTGGTCCTGCTGAAATTCCATTTATTCTATATCCATCTTTTCCCAAATCTTTTGCTAAATATTTTATACTAGCTTCTAAAGAGGCTTTTGCAATCCCCATAAGATTATATCCCTCTACAACTTTTTCTGCCCCATAATAAGTATATGCAACAATACTAGCTCCTTCGTTTAACATTTCTTTTTCTCTAGCCATTCTTACAATAGCAATTAAAGAATATGCACTAACATCTTGTGCATGAGCATATCCATCTCTTGAAGTATTTATAAAATCATTTCTTAAATCTTCTGTATTTGCATGTGCTATTGCATGCAGGATACCATCTACTTTATTATAATCTTTTTTTATTTCTTCTAGACATTTATCTATATCACTATCTTTACTTACATTGTCACAAACATATACACTTGTTCCTGGTAATTCTTTTACTAATTCTTTTACTTTTTCCAAACTTCCTTCAGAACAAGTACAAATGACTTTAGCTCCTTGCTCATAAGCAGATTTCGCTGCTCCCCAAGCTATACTCCATTTATTTCTAACTCCCATTATAACTACTTTCTTATCTTTCAATAACATATAAATTCCTCCTTGTATAATAATTTTCTCTTGTATAATAATTTTCTCTCAAAATATTGTAGAGAAGCTGGAAATGGGTGATAATCATGACTTTTTTTGATTTTGAACGTTCGATTAAAATGAAGATTAGAATTGGTTAGGCTTTCGAATGAGGAATGCTCACGGTACCTGAAGTATGAAGGGGTCTGAGTGAGAGAGGCTC
>ERZ836760.1436-NODE-1436-length-25673-cov-5.465298_pt1 | contig 25673 bp, 24 predicted proteins | sample MGYA00519941_ERZ836760 | MGnify/ENA primary metagenome ERZ836760 (study PRJEB31850, sample SAMEA3708807) | human gut metagenome | biome: human gut; feature: human-associated habitat; material: faeces | place: China | collected 2014 ... | reverse complement strand
GGTGGATGAGGGCAGAATCCAGTTTTTGGGAACGGATCTGCACCGGACGGATTTCCGGCCGCCTGAGATTACAGAAGCGATGAAGTGGCTCACTCATCACGTCAATCCGGAGCATCTGGAAGAGATGGTTCACAGAAATCCGGTTTACATATTAAACAACGAACGAGTATAGCGGCTGCAGACAGCGTCTCTTTCTGACAGAGAAAGAAGAGAGCGCAGCATGAGCCGGAGCAAAAATTGTAACAGCTGAACTGTTACCAAAAATTTATAGTTAGGAAGAGCAGGAATGGGAAACGAAGGAAACGTAAAAGACAACGAAGAAATGGAAATTGATCTGCTGCAGCTGTTTGAAGCCCTGAAAAAGAAAATCTGGGTGATTCTGGCAGCGATGATCATTGGTGGAGGACTGGCAGGGGCATACAGCAAGTTTGTGATTACGCCTCAGTATTCCTCTACTGCCATGATGTACATTCTCTCTAAGGAGACAACCCTTACCTCACTGGCAGATCTGCAGATTGGCAGCCAGCTGACAAAGGATTACAAGATTTTAGTAACAAGCCGTCCGGTTCTGGAGGGTGTGATTGAAACCCTGGGACTGGATATGAAGTATGAGGGACTGAAGGGAAAAATTTCCATTGGAAATCCCACAGATACAAGAATTCTGTCTGTGACAGTAACGGATCCGGATCCCTATCAGGCCCGGGCTATTGCAGACTGTGTGGCAGAGACTTCTTCCGAATATATCGGAGATATTATGGAAATGATACCGCCCAAGATCATTGAGAATGCGGTGGTAGCTACACACAAAACAAGCCCCAGCAATGGGAAAAATGCCATGATGGGCGCTCTGGCCGGTATGGTTTTAATCTGCGGCCTGGTGGTGGTGAAGGAATTGATGGATGATACCATTCAGACAGAGGAGGATGTAGAGCATTATCTGGGTCTGACCGTGCTTGCTTCCGTGCCCTTACGGGAAGGGGAAGAAAAGCGAAATGAAAAAAGCAAAAGCGGAAAGCGGGGGAAGAAGAAATGAGCAGACGGATTGTGGAATTAAGCCGTGACATGAAGGATGACTACAACTACAACGAGTCGATTAAAACCCTGCGTACCAACATCCTGTTTTGCGGCAGCAAGGTGAGAACCATTATGTTTACCAGCTCTGTGCCGGATGAGGGAAAAAGTGATATTACCTTTGCAGCGGCCCAGTCTATGGCTCAGCTGGGAAAAAAGGTGCTGGTGATCGATGCAGATATCCGCCGTTCCGTACTGGTAAGCCGGTATCAGCTTGGGGAAAGAGTCAATGGCCTGTCCCAGTATCTCAGCGGACAGAAGCAGCTGGAGGAGGTTGTTTACGATACCAACGTAGAAAACCTGAGTGTGATTTTTGCAGGTCCCTATTCTCCCAATCCGGCAGAGCTTCTGGAGGAGAAGCTGTTTACCAGACTTCTGGAGTACGGAAGAAATGAATTTGACTACATTATGATTGACACGCCTCCAATGGCAAACCTGATTGACGGCGCTATTGTGGCAAGGCAGTGTGACGGAGCGGTGCTGGTCATTGAAAGCGGCGCAATCAGCTACCGGATTGAGCAGCGGGTAAAAAGCCAGCTGGAGAAGTCCGGATGCCGGATTTTGGGCGTGGTATTAAATAAGGTAGATATTTACAGCCAGTCCTATTACGGAAAATACGGGAAATATGGAACGTACGGCAAGTACAAGAAATACGGAAAGTATGGAAAATACGGCTATGACCGGGAGTACGATCACCGGAATGATGAAGAGCGGGCAAGGCAGGATCAGGTTTATAAAGAAAATGTTCCTGCCGGTGTGTCTGGAAAAAAGAAGGAAGGCTCCCGTGAGGAAGTCCATTCATGAGTGGGAGAAAAAACCATCACAGCTATGAAAGAGAGGAAGCTTACAGCGGACTGTCCGGATGGCTGAGAAAGCACAAAAGGAAGCTGTGCAGTCTGGGAATTGGCCTGACAGCGGCGGCTGCTGCTCTGGCCATTTGGTATACAGCTGGGATGTATCAGCAGCGAAAGGCTCAGGAAGCCATGATTGCAGAGCGTCACAGGCAGGAGATGGCTGCAGAGCTGTCGGATGAAAATGCTGGAGAGGCGAAGGCTGAGACTGGGGTAAAACCGGCAGGCTCAGAGCAGGCTTCATCCCAGCTTCTGGAAGAAAACACCATATCCTGGAATGGAAAGACTTACCGCCGGAATACCTATACCAAAGCAGTGCTCTGCATTGGTGTGGATCGGAACGGTCCTATGACAGAGACAACCCTTTCCGGAGATGGAGGACAGGCAGACGGCATTTTCCTGCTGGCTCACGATACAGCAAGAAATCATTTGAAAATCCTGCTGATTCCCCGTGACACCATGGCAGAGATTACCAGAACAGATATTTCTCAGACAGAATCAAACGGAACAGAGCTGGGAACGGCAATGGATCATCTGAGTATCTCTTATGCTTATGGAGACGGAAGAGAGAAAAGCTGCGAATATACCAAAAAAGCAGTTTCCAATCTTCTGATGGGACTAAAAATTGATTCCTACATGGCGGCGGATTTGGAGATTATTGGATCTTTAAATGATGCTGTAGGAGGAGTTACCGTAACAATCCCTACCCTGGGCATGGAACAGGCGGATCCGGAGTTTGTATTTGGACAGACGGTACGGCTGGACGGAGAACAGGCAGAGCGGTTTGTACGGTTTCGTGATACAGGAAAAGACAATTCTGCCCTGTCGCGTATGGAACAGCAGAAGCTTTACATCAGCGGATTTTTCCAGTCTGTCAGAGAACGGTCAAAAATTGAGAGCGGCATTGTAGAAAGGCTGTTTGAAATGACTCAGGACTACATGGTAACAGATATGGCCAAGGAGCAGTATCTGAAGCTTGCTATGGACGCCCTGGAGGGAGAGGGACTGACCTCAGCCAGCTTTAAGATGGCGCCGGGCCGGGGAACAGCGACAGAAAGCTATGATGAGTACTATGTGGATCAGGAGGCATTGATTTCCATTCTGCTGGAGCTGTTTTATCGGGAAGTATAATGCAGAAGATTGTAAAGCAAGAAAATCAGAGAATCAAAAAACGGTAAAAAGATATTCATAAGAAAATAAAAAATCAAAGATGTCAGCGCAGTAATCGGCAGCTTTTAAGGCGCCGTTTATTGAATATATGAGGCAGATTTTGAAGCAATGAGAGATTTGCCCAAACAGGAAAGGAGGAACAACTCATGAAAAAGTGGAAAGCACTTACTGTGTTTGGTATGGTGTGTGCTCTGGCAGCAATGCCGGTACTGACCTTTGCAGGACCCAGTAAGGAGATCAGCAGCGGAAGCGATAAGGATGACGGAGGAAGCAGCTCTGGCAGTTTTGGTGGTGGAGTTTCATCCAATGGAACCATTACGCAGGGAACAGGAGTTGCAGGCCCGTCTCAGGGACAGACACAGAGTCCGTCTCAGAAGCCGACAGAAGTAACGGTAGATGCAAATGGTGTGCAGACAACAGGTGCTGGAACCGTGGTAGATCGTACCACAGGAACTGTAATTGCAGTTCCGTCTAACGGAACGAATGCAGCCGGAGAGGCTGTAACCAGTGATGCCAACGGCAATACGGTTATCAGCAATCCTACAACTGGAAGCTCTGTTACCGTTGCAGTAGGAAAAAATGCAGACGGAAGCAGCAGTACGGCAGGCTTGAGTCAGCAGACCATTGATCAGTTCCAGACAATTGATGCCAGCAAGTCTATGGCAGGCGTGCTGCCTCAGTCGGCAGGCTATGCGGTACAGGCAAATATTAACCTGAACGTATACGATACCGCAACCGGAGCAGCAGTAACAGGAAGTCAGGTGGTTCCCATTAAGTGGACCGGTCTGACCCAGGCTATGAATGCAGGCAACTTGATGGTTGGTTATTACGATAATGCAACAGGACAGTATATTCTGGTGCCGATTGTATCCATCGACTATGCAACCCAGACCATTAACATTCGTGTCAACGGCTCTGGTACAGCAAGAATTCTGACGAAGTAATCCTTACAGGGTTCGGAACGCAGAATAACTTTCAGGGGCCGGACAGCAGTTTTGCCGGTTCCTGAAAATCAATAAAAAAAGATTTCAGGTTTCACAATTAGTAAAATAATGAAAGAAAGATAAGTATAAATTTTGAAAATAATCTCCGGCTTTGAATAGCGGGGAATGAAATAGACAACGTATATTTCTGAAAGAAGAATTTACAGAGGGAAAATAAAAAGGGGAGAACTTCAATATGAGCCGAAAAAGATACATCTTTGAGCATTGGCAGATAGTAGCTGTCTATCTTATGATCTATGACATTCTGGCGGTAAACCTGTCTTATCTGTTTGTACTGTGGATGCGGTTTGACTGCGCATTTTCACAGATACCTCCCGCTTATTTTCATGCTTTTCTGAAGATTGCACCGTGGCATACGGCCTTCAGCCTCCTTGTATTCTGGCGGCTGCGGCTTTACAAAAGCATCTGGCGGTATGCAGGCTACAGCGAGCTGCTGCGGGTAACGTCAGCAACGGCTTTAACAGGAATGTTCTACATACTGGCGCTGACGATTTTTAAAGAAAAGATGCCGGTTTCCTGCTACCTGTTTGGGCCGCTGGTACAGTTCTGCCTGACTGTGGGAATCCGTTTTTCCTATCGGTTTGTAGTGCTGGAGCGGATTCGAAAAACAAAATCCGAAAACAGCTCCGATAAGCGGATTCTTCTGATTGGCGCGGGAAATGCGGGAAAGCTGATTCTCCGTGACATTATCCGGTCAAGAGAAGATGTGGGAACTGTGAAATGCATCATTGACGATGAACCGAACAAATGGGGACGCTATATGGAGGGAGTTCCCATTGTGGGAGGACGGGATGATATTTTAGTCAGCGTGGAGAAATATCATATCAATGAGATTCTTCTGGCGATTCCCTCAGCATCTGCTGAGCAGAGGCGGGATATTCTGGATATCTGCAAGGAGACTGGATGTGAGATTAAGACCCTTCCGGGCGTTTATCAGATGGTAAGCGGCGAGGTGTCTATGTCTCAGATGAAGCAGGTAGCCATTGAGGATCTGCTGGGCCGGGAAACGATAAAAGTAAATATGGATGAGATTTTCCGTTATCTGAAAGGGAAAACCATTCTGGTAACAGGGGGAGGCGGCTCCATCGGAAGTGAGCTGTGCCGCCAGATTGCAGGTCATGAGCCAAAGCAGCTGATTATCTTTGATATTTATGAGAATAATGCCTACGAAATTGAGCAGGAGCTGAAGAGAAAGCATCCCAACCTGAATCTGGTGGTGCTGATTGGTTCTGTCCGGGACAGCCGGAGAGTTGAGTATGTGTTCCAGACCTATCATCCGGACATTGTATACCATGCAGCGGCTCATAAGCATGTGCCCCTGATGGAGACAAGTCCCTGTGAGGCTATTAAAAATAACGTGATTGGTACTTATAAAACAGCTTACTTTGCCTTGAAAAATGGATGTCAGCGGTTTGTACTGATCAGTACGGACAAGGCAGTGAATCCCACCAACATCATGGGCGCCAGCAAGCGTCTCTGTGAGATGGTGATTCAGAGCATGGATATGATCAGCAAAACGGGAAAATTTGATTTGCTGCTTCCGCTCCATGCCCATGCAGCTCGACCCGAAGAAGGAAAAACGGAATTCCATGACGAAACGGAAGGCGAAAATCAGATACGGACAGAATTCGTGGCCGTTCGGTTTGGAAACGTTCTGGGAAGCAATGGTTCTGTGATTCCGCTTTTTAAAAAGCAGATTGAAAACGGCGGCCCGGTGACAGTAACCCATCCGGATATTATCCGGTATTTTATGACGATACCAGAGGCAGTGAGCCTGGTGCTGCAGGCAGGAACCTATGCAAATGGCGGAGAAATCTTTGTGTTGGATATGGGAGCTCCGGTAAAGATTGATACCTTGGCAAGGAATCTGATTAAGCTGTCAGGCTACAAGCCGGACGAGGATATCAAGGTTGTGTATACAGGACTGCGTCCGGGAGAAAAACTGTATGAGGAAAAGCTGATGGCAGAGGAGGGAATGACCACCACGCCTAATCAGCTGATTCACATTGGAAAACCAATTCCTTTTGATATGGAACAGTTTATGAGGCAGCTGGATGTGCTGGCAGCGGCCAGCTTTATGAACAGTCTGGATATTGTTCGTCTGGTAGCGGGAGTGGTACCCACCTTCCATACGGCAGAATCGGATCTGCAGCTTCATCAGGATACTTATGACGCCCTGATGCAGGAAACTCTGGCAGCCAGCGAGGCTGCTGCTGCAGAGAACGGCGCAGAACCATCAAAGGAACAGCAATATGTAAGAAAAACAGGATTCATCTAAGTACAAACGATGCAGAATCCGGATTGTCGCCTTGCCGCATTCGGATTCGGTATCTGTTATCAAGGGGAGGAAAAGCCCTGCGGGTGAAGGAAAACCGGCAGGATGGCGAAGCCTGCCCTTTTGGCAGATGGAGTCTGCAGATTTTGGAAAAGATGAAATGTTTTTTATTAAAAGAAGGCAGGGAAGAGGGGAAGAACACCAATGTCCAACTGGTATGCAGTTCAGGTAACAACGGGAAAAGAGGAGGAAACCTCTCTGGTATGCAGAAAGCTGGTATCAGCGGAAACCCTGCAGGAATGCTTTATTCCCAGAGGAGAGCGGATGCGCCGGTATGAGGGCGCATGGCATAAGGAAGAGAGGCCGTTATTTCCCGGCTATCTTTTCTTTATCACGGATCAGGTGGAGGAGCTTTATTATGAATTAAAGGGCGTTCCGGAGCTGACGAAGATCCTGGGAGACGGAAGCTGTTTCATTCCCCTGGAAGAGGAAGAGGTGTCTCTGCTGCTTCAGATGGGAGGAAAGGAGCATGTGGCAGCTATGTCCTCCGGCTACATCGAAGGAGAACAGGTGATTATTACCAGCGGGCCTTTGCAGACCTTAAAAGGAATCATACGGAAAATCGACCGCCACAAGCGGACGGCAGTAGTTCAGATGAAGATGATGGGACGGCTGCAGGATGTGACGATGGGGCTGGAGATAGTGAGGAAGGTTAAGTAAGAGCCGAAAGGCTCTTATTTTTATGGAAATACAAAAAAGAAAGAAGGAAAAGAAAATATGAGAATTTCATTTTCACCGCCTGATATGACGGAAGAGGAAGTAAGGGAAGTAAGAGAAGCAATTTTATCGGGGTGGATTACAACTGGACCAAAAACAAAAGAATTTGAACGGCAAATAGCCAATTATTGCGGAGTTAATAAAGCAGTGTGCTTAAACTCACAAACTGCATGTGCAGAAATGGCTCTTCATATTTTGGGGATTGGTGCAGGTGATGAAGTCATTGTTCCAGCATATACTTACACAGCATCAGCTTCAGTTGTATGCCATGTAGGAGCAACGTTGAAATTTGTTGATGTCCAGAAAGAATCTTTGGAAATGGATTATGGAGCATTAGAAGAAGCCATTACAGAAAAAACGAAAGTAATTATCCCTGTTGACTTAGGTGGAATACCATGTGATTACGATAGAATTTTTGAAATAGTAGAAAGGAAAAAGAATCTCTTCCATCCTAATAATGAAATTCAGAAGGCAATGGGAAGGATTTCTGTAAATGCAGATGCAGCACATGCATTTGGTGCAAAATGGCATGATAAGATGGTAGGAAGCATTGCCGATTTTACGAGTTTCAGTTTTCATGCTGTAAAAAATTTGACGACAGCAGAGGGTGGGGCATTGACATGGAAAACTATACCGGGAATTGATGATGAAAAGATTTATTATCAATTACAGCTATTATCTCTACATGGACAGTCAAAGGATGCCTTGGCAAAAACCCAGCTTGGTGCCTGGGAGTATGATATTGTTGCCCCTTGGTATAAGTGTAATATGACTGATATTATGGCAGGAATTGGATTAGCTCAATTTAAACGTTATCCAGAAATGCTGGAAAGAAGAAAAGAAATTATTGAGAGATATGATGCTGTATTTAAAAATTTGGGAATAGAAGTCCTGTCTCATTACACAGATGACTGGAAAAGTTCAGGGCATCTTTATATTACACGAATTCCAGGAATTACACTGGATCAGAGGCAGGAGATCATTGTAAAGATGGCAGAAATGGGAGTTGCATGTAATGTACACTATAAGCCATTGCCAATGATGACAGCTTATAAAAAGCTTGGTTTTGATATAAAGGATTATCCGAATGCTTATACACGGTTTGAAAATGAGGTGACGTTGCCGCTACATACGAAATTAACGGATGAGGAAGTAGAGTATGTGATTAAGTGTTTTAGAACAGTTGTTAAAGAATATATTTAATTATAGTTTAGGGAGAAAGATTATATGATTTTAAGAAGATGGGAAGATTTGCCAGAAGATATGCAAACACCAGAAGTACGTAAATATTATGATATTCTTTCTAAAAAAAAATGCAGCCTAATTCTAAAAAGAGTATTTGATATTGTGGTATCACTGCTTATGTTGATTGTTTTAGCTATTCCGATTTTGATCATATCAGTCTTAATCACGTTGGATTCACCTGGGGGAGTTTTTTACCGTCAGGTGCGAATTACTACATATGGTAAAGAATTTCGGATACACAAATTTCGTACTATGGTGGAAAATGCAGATAAAATTGGTAGTTTAGTTACGGTGGGAAGAGATAGTAGAATTACAAAAATTGGTGTGTTTTTAAGAAAATACCGGTTGGATGAATTACCACAGTTATTTGATATTTTGTCAGGGACAATGTCATATGTGGGAACTAGGCCAGAAGTACCTAAATATGTGAAACAGTATACACCTGAAATGAAAGCTACATTATTATTACCTGCGGGAGTTACATCAGAGGCGAGTATTCGATATAAGGATGAGGCAGAGTTATTAGAGAATGCACTTGATGTTGATAAAGCCTATGTAGAAAAAATATTACCTGAAAAGATGAAATATAATTTGCAAGCAGTTAAAAACTTTAATTTTTGGAGTGAAATGGCAACAATGTTTCGTACTGTATTCGCTGTGCTTGGAAAAGATTATGGTGATACAAAATTTTAATAGAAAATGTGTTTTAGGGAGATGAAGCAGATGAGCAAACCATTGATTGCTTTGATTACAAATAATGATGATGATATTTATTGTTTTCGTAAGGAATTAATAGAGGGACTTATAGCAGAAGGATATGACATGCTTATTTCATGTCCAAATGGACCAAAGTTTGAATTAATGAATACCATTCAGTATGTTTACGACGATCCAGTTATTGATAGGCGGGGAACAAATGTTATTGCTGACAGTAAGCTATTTTTACATTATAAAAAGTTATTCAAAAAATATAGACCAGCTGTGGTATTAACTTATACGGCGAAACCGAATGTTTACGCCAGTGTTGCAGCAAGACAGCTTAACATTCCGTACATCAATAATGTCACAGGATTAGGAAGTGTTTTGAATAAATCTGGATTGATGCGAGCTTTTATCATGACTTTATTTAAGACAGCATATAGAGGGGCTGCCTGTGTCATGTTTCAAAATTCCACGAATATGCAGTTAGCATTAGCTTCAGGGATGATTAAAGGCGATTATAAATTGATTCCTGGTTCTGGAGTAGATACAGAAAGATATCCATTACAGCCGTACCCAGAAGGAGGAAATGGTGTTGATGGTGAAACAATAGTATTCAATTATATAGGTCGAATTTTGCATGATAAAGGAGTCGATGATTATATTGAGGCAGCAAAGCAAATCAAGAAAAAGTATCCAAATACAGAATTTAATATGATTGGCTTTATTGAACCTACGGAAAATCATTATGAGAAAGAACTTGAAGATCTTGGTAAGCAGGGAATTGTAAGCTATCGTGGTAGCCAAAAAGATGTAAAACCATTTATTGCAAGATCGCATGCGATTATTCATCCATCTACGTATGGAGAAGGAATGAGCAATGTACTTTTGGAAAATGCAAGTTCTGGGCGATTTATCATTACCACAGACAATCCGGGATGTAAAGAAACTGTAATTGATGGAAAAACGGGATTTATTTATCGTGGTGGAAATGTAGATGAGCTAGTAAATAAAATTGAAGATTTTTTGGTTATGGATAATGAAACTAGGAAAGTAATGGGAAAAGCCGGAAGAAAGTATGTAGAAGAGAATTTTTCCCGAAGTATTGTTGTTGAGGCTTATAAGGAAAAGATTAAGGAGATTCTTACATGAAGAAATATAAAAGAGGATACACAGCAGGCGTTTATGATATGTTCCATGTAGGACATTTAAATATAATTATGAATGCAAAGCAGCATTGTGAACATTTAATTGTTGCGGTATCAACAGATGAAGTTGTGTTAAAGAATAAAAATAAACGACCAATTATAAATTTTGAAGATAGAGTAAGAATTGTAGAGGCTATCCGATATGTTGATGAGGTTGTTCCTCAGATTGACTATTTGGACAAAACGTCAGCTGCTATCAAATATGGTATTGATGTTATGTTTGTAGGAGATGACTGGAAAGGTACAGAGAAATGGAATCGTATAGAAAGTGAGCTTGCAGAAGTAGGTGTTGATGTAGTCTATTTACCATATACGCAGTCAATTTCTTCGACAATTTTGAGAGAGAAGATAAAAGAATAAATCTATTATTAGAAAAAGACATAGCATGTTTTTTTAGAGGGTATAAAAATAAAAGTATATGAGCCATATAAATTTAGCAATGTATTTTTAATTACGAGAATATGATACAGATAACTTTGTATGAAGCAAGAATTTTTATTAAGGTATGGGCATCAAGGTTAAAATGTTTGGCAAGTGATGATGTTTTACTAAATCATAGTAGGGACTTGTTGAATCGGATTTTCTACATAGGGGTATATGCCCAATACCAATATGTTGCCTAATGAAACGGTATTATAGTGCTATGGTGTAAAGAACATAAAAACAGATAGATAAAGTATGTGGAATGAGAATGAATTTATCTGATAAGGGGATAAGTATTTATGAAGTATACATATAAGCAAATTTTAGATTCGCTTCCAGTAAAAAAGAATTCAAATAGTTCTTGGTGGGTTAAGTTATGGGTGAGAAAAGTCTCGTTTTTTTTCACATTTATTTTTATTAATATGGGCTTTTCGCCTAACGCAATATCTGTTTTTTCTATTTTCGTAACGCTGCTTGCATGCGGATTGTATATGGTACCAAACAAAATGTGTGTAGCGATTGCGGTAGTTTTAGTAAACTTATGGCTGGTATTAGATTGTGTTGATGGAAATATTGCACGATGTAGAAAAATAAAAACTGTGTATGGAGAGTTTGTCGATGACATAGGCGGTTATTATACAGTTGCATTTATCTATTTAGCTATTGGTGTTTGTGCATTCAACTTTGGTGGTTTATTTGCACCAATAGGTCAGCATTGGTTAATTGTTGCAGGTGGGGGAGCTTGTATTTTTGATATTCTAGCTCGGCTTATTCATAAGGATTATGAAAACTTTACTGCGAAAACAGAAAGTGAAGAGGAACGAAAAGCGAAAGCAGCTATTCCTTCGTATGAGATAATTAATAGAAAAAGCATTAGTTATGTAAGAAGACGCATTGGAAAAGAATTGGGAATTTCAGGTGCATTTATGCCATTAACAATTTTATGTGCAATATTTAATGCATATGACTTGATGATTGGATTTTATTTATTATTTAATGGTTTTGCACTTGTTTCAACAACTATAATATATATTTACAAAGCAGATAAATATGACAGAATTCATGGGGGGAAAATTGGGTAATTTTAAGAGAAAAGTAAAAAAGTTATTTCTTAATCCATATTATTTCATTTTAAATAAATGGAGTCATGAAGATTATGCCAGAAAATTAGGTGTAAATGCAGGAAAAAATTTACATGTTTATGGAAATGTTTCTTGGGGAACTGAGCCATGGATTATTACTTTGGGTGATAATGTACATATTACTTCGGATTGTAGATTTGTAACTCATGATGGTGCGACCCTTTTGTTTAGAAATATTGAGCCAACGCTGGAACTAACGCGTCCTATCGTTGTAGGAAATGATGTATATATAGGAGCTCGTTCTACAATAATGGGTGGAGTGACGATTGGGAATAAAGTGATAATTGGCGCAGGAGCTGTTGTTACACATGATATTCCAGATAATTCGGTTGCAGTGGGAGTACCTGCAAAAGTTATTAAAACAGCAGATGAGTATTTTGAAAAAGCAAAAAAAGAATCATTAGGATTGGGAAATCTTAAATATGAAGAAAAAGATAAGGCGTTAAAAGAATATTATCATTATACGAGTAGGTAATTAGAGATGAGATATTTATATGTTGGTTATTATGTAGATGAAGTCATTTTTAATAAAATTGTTGAAAAGAAAATAAACAATATGTCAGTTGCACGTCAAAAGTTTGAGTATAATTTAATTAGAGGATTAAATGAACAGTTAGGATCTGATATTGATTTTGTTTCTTATGTTCCAACAAATAGTGAATTAAATATTCCCAATAGGAGTAGTATTGAAGAAGCTAGTATTAGACATATACCCATTGAAAAAGGAAGTATAAAGAGTATTTTTCTAGCTGGAAAAAAATTTGAAAAGTATTTATTAGACATCTGTAAACAAAACGAAAACGGTCTGTGTGTAATCATGTATGCAGTTAATCCGGTGTTTGAATATTATCTTCTTAAATATAAAAAAAAATACGATATAAAATCTGTTACCATATGTTCAGAAGTGCCTGAATTGCGACGTTATGGAAACTCTTTTTTTTCAAAGATCAAAAGAAAAGTGTTTACATGGTTTAATGAGCAATTTGATGGATATATCTTTTTTTCTGCAGAGATGAGAAAAATTGTGAGATACAGAAATAAACCCTATATTGTTTTAGAAGGAATTGCGCCAGATATTAGAAAAGAACCGACAGGTGGAAAAAAGAATATCCTTATGTATGCTGGAGGTTTAGCAGAAGATAATGCTATTCCCTTTTTATTGGAATGTTGTAGAGAGATACCGGAATTACATGAGGTGTGGATTTGTGGAGTTGGTCCTGATGCAGAAATAGTAAAAGATTTGGCATCGAAAGATCCAAAAATAAGATATTTTGGAAGAGTAAATAATGAAAAGGTTCTTGAAATGGAAGAAAGTGCAAAAATCCTAGTGAATTTTCGTTCTCCAAATGAGAAATTGACAAAGTACTCTTTCCCTTCAAAAATTCTTGAATATATTGCGTCTGGAAGTTTAGTATTGTCTACAAGATTGCTTGGGATTCCAGAGGAGTATTTTGATTATATAGTTCCAGTAGAACAGTCTGATAAGGAAAAAGTTAAAGCAGTAATAAGGTCTAATCTGTTGTTGAAAGATGAACAGTATGTAACATATTGCGAGGCTGCACAGAAATTTATTAAAAAGAAAAATTATTATTTTCAATCGAAAAAGATAGTTGATTTTCTTACTAATTTGTAGATTTTTTTAATATTTGTTAAAAAAGGTCTATAGAAAGGAAAAGTATGAAAAAGGTTTTATTATGTTGTAGAATGCCGCACAATAATTCATATGTTGGCGGTGTGGTTTCTATTTTACAATCATATTTAGCGAATAAAAGGCTTTTTGAAAAGGAAGGTTATCAAATAGAGATATTTGATTATCAACCGGATGAAAAATGGGAAAAATATAGTTCAAAGCTGAAAAATATTGCCTATATTTTTCAGCAGAGGAAAGCACTGTCTGCAAAATTGAAAAATGAAAGAGATTTAATTATAAATATACATACATCTAGAGAATTTCTTTTTTTAAAAGATATTTTACTTGCTAAAATGGTAAAGAAAAAATTTAATTGTCCGGTAGTCATCACGATTCATGTTGGCGATATTAATACGGTTTTTAACAGGATTCAAAAATTACAAAAATATATAATATCCTGTACCAATTCATATGTTGATAAAGTTGTTTTTCTGTCAAAAAAAATTGAAAAGCAATTTATTAATGCAGGGCTTCATAGAGATAAATGCGAAGTGCTTTATAATTTTCATGATATGAGGCCTATATGCAATAATAATATATTGAAAAAAAATGCAAAAATTCATTTGATTTATGTAGGTGCAATTCATCGTGAAAAAGGAATTTTAGAATTGCTTACTGCTTTAAATAATATCAAGGATATAGATTTTCATTTGGATTTATGTGGTAAATTTACGGATAAATCAATAGAAGATACAGTTAATAAGTTGATTGAAAGCTTGGGAGAAAAAGTCACGTTATGCGGATATGTTTCTGGAAAGCAGAAAACTGCTTTATTTAATCGTGCAGATGTATTAATATTACCTTCTTATCATGAGGGAATGCCACTTGTGATCTTGGAGGGATTGAGTCAGGGATGTGCTTTGATTGCAACAAAGGTTGGTGCAACTCCTGAGATATTAAATAAAAACAATGTTATTTGGGTAGAAATGAAGAATTATCATGATATAGAGGAGGCAATAAGAAATTTGTATGATTCTCCAAGTACTCTTGAAAAAATGCAGGTGGACAATCAGGCTTTAAGTTCTAAATATACTTTAGAAAATAATATCTCCATGCTTTGTAAAATATTTTCAGAGGTAAAGTGATAAATAATTTTATAGAGGTATATGCAATATGAATGGTAAAATAAGAACACCTATAATTTGGTTTGGAATGTTTATGGCTTTGATGTTATTTCAAACATCATATATGAGATTAGGGACAATAACAGCATTTACTACATTGGCTATGACGATCTTTGCTACTTTTATAGGAAAACATACTTCTTTGACAAGTTTTTATTTCCCATTGGAAAGTAGATGTATGCTACTGTTTTTACTTTTATCTAGCATTATTACTATATTTTCGGATTATATTCCTAGTTATTTTTCTAGGTATATAGCGCAGATACTATTATTTTTGGTACTCGCAACACTAACATTGAATAATAAAGAGGTTGAATTTCTTAGAACTGTGTTTATTATTTCAGCTGCTGTATATGCAGCTATGACGATATATTCATGTATACAATCTGGAAATATTCGATATATCCATGGCTCCATTTTGCTTTTTAATACTAAAATAGATCCAAATTTTATTGGCATTCCATTTATTGCAGCATCGTGCCTTGTACTAGATAATATTTTATCTAGTACAAGGAAGATATTGAATTTAGTATTATATGCAGTTATTGTTATTGCGATTGTATATACTGCCTCTAGGAGTAATTTTTTGTGTTTGTTTATATCAAATATATTAATTTTTCTTAATTTTATTCGTAAACGAAACGTAAAATTAAGTATACGAATAACAGGGGCTCTATTATTTATGGTGATAGCCATGTACGGTATAAGAGTTATTTCCTTGGAATATGCGGAACAATGGGAAAGAATGAGTGGATTTGGAGAAGGTGGTGACAACGGACGATATGTGCTTTGGGAAAGGGCATTTTCTGTGTTTTACGAATCACCGTTATTTGGAAATGGATTAGGGCATATGGTGTCATCGTATGGTAAAGCAACTCACAATACATATCTTCAGTTACTTTGTGAAACAGGAATAATAGGCAGTTTGCTTTTTATTTCTGTTATTTTTATTATTTTAAAGAAGTTAAAAAATTGTAACGGAGTGTATATGATTTTATTTTTATGCATGTTACTTCAGGTGGCATTTTTAGATGCTTTAGATAATAGATGTTTTTGGATTGTAATATGTTGGATGAACCTATTACCGAATAGGAAGGAGATATCAGCTAATGAATGTCATAAAGAAAATTATATACAATAAACTTCAAAATTTCAGAAAAAAATCGCTTAGAGCTTGTGGACAGAATGTAAGGATAGCTAAAAATTGTCAAATCCAAGGCAATATTGAAATTGGAAATAATGTAGTTATTGGCGAAGGCGCAAGGCTGGTTTCTACAATTGCATCTATAAAAATTCATGATTATGTTGTTTTCGGTCCTAATGTAACCATATATACTGGCGATCATCCTATGAATATTCTTGGAAAACACATTATAGAAATAACTGATGCCGAAAAATATTCGGAAAGGGGCAAATGGCCATATGATAAAGATGTTATCATTGAGGCAGGTTGTTGGATAGGTGCTGGTGCTATTATTTTAAAAGGTGTTACTATAGGGCGTGGTAGTGTTGTGGGTGCTGGAGCAGTCGTAACAAAAGATGTGCCAGAATATTCAATATATGTTGGAGTACCTTCTACTAAATGTATACCACGTTTTACGAAAAGTGAAATAAAAGAACATGAAAAGATATTAAAGGAAAGGAATGTTCCAATTCAGTAAGGAGTTTGAACTATGATTAAAAAAATTATAAAAAAAATTGTATTATATAATAGGGAAAGGGAAATCAGGAAAAAAGCTATTATAGGGAATAATATACAATTTGCAACTAGCTCAGGCATAATGAATACAGGAATACGTGAAAATGTTGTAATTGGAAATCATGGATGTTGTTTTGGCATTTTGCAGGCATTATGTAACGGAAAAATAAATATAGGAAATAACATATATATAGGTTCAGGTACGCACATTCAATCTAAGGAACAAGTTATAATAGGAAACAATGTAATTATATCTAATGATGTGTTAATTTGTGACAATAATAATCATCCAACAAGTCCAGAAGAACGATTATTACTTTCTGAATGTGAAAATTATATGACGAATGAGCTGTGGAGTTGGAAATATGCTAATAGTAAACCGATTGTGATAGAAGATAATGTTTGGATAGGAAAAAATGCTGTCATAATGAAGGGTGTAACAATTGGTAAAGGTTCTATAGTTGGACTCGGATCAATTGTAACCCATAATGTGCCAAAATATTCTGTTGTTGTTGGAAATCCTGCTACAGTGGTTAAACGGCTTGAACAGGGAGAATCTAATGAAAAATATTAATATGAAGGGTGCCGCATGGGATTCAGTTTTTCTTACAATTGTTAAGTTTATTACAATATTTACAGCAATATTACAAACGAAAATATTATCAATAGGGCTTTCATTAACTGATTACGGTACATATTCACAGGCAAATATAGTTGTGTCAATTTCTGTTTCAATCCTTTTGTTGGGACTTGGGGATGCAATTAACTATTATTTTAATGATAGTTCTGGAAAATATTCTAAGGAACAACGGATTCAGATTGTAAATACAATTTACACAATAGAATTAATAGCTGGTATTGGATTGGTTTGTATTGTGCTTTTTGCACGTGATTTAATTGCACAGTATTTTTCAAATGAAGGTTTAAAAATTGTTGTTATTATTATTTCAATAAAACCAATGCTTGATAATATGATATATTTTTATCAAATATTGTTTGTTTCCACAGGAAAGGCAAAAGTTATTGCAATTAGAAATTTAGTTATATCCATATTAAAAGTGGTGTCTATTTTTATGGCGGTTCATATATTTAATAGTGTTATTGTAATATATATATCATTGATTCTTTTAGATATATTACAATTGATTTTTTTTGCGATTCTTTTTTCAAAAAAAAATTTTGCTGTTTTGCCATTTAAATGTAATTTTAGCTTGGCAAAGGAGATTATGAAATATGGATTTCCAATGGGGATATTTGCACTAACGAATGCATTAACAAGAGATATAGATAAATTGATTATTGGGTATATGTCTAATACGGAAACAGTGGCAATTTATTCTAACTGTTCAAAGGTGTTGCCATTCGATATAATTGTATTGTCCTTTGCCACAGTTTTGATTCCTTACATCATGAAATATATTTCTCAAAATCAATTGGAGAGTTCTATTTTATTATTCAAAAATTATTTAAAAATTGGATATTATACAGTGTGGACTTTTGGTGTAGCAGTGTTGGTTGTTACAAAGCAAGCAATTAGTTTTTTGTATTCTTCCGAATACCTTGTGGGTGAACCAATCTTTATTCTTTATGTTGTTGACAGTATGATAAAGTTTGCCAGTATGCATTTGATATTGACTGCTAGCGGAAAGGCGAAACTCTTGATGAAGTATTCAGCTATGTCTTTGGGAGCAAATGCAGTTTTAAATATTGTATTCTTTAAACTTTTTGGAATTGTTGGTCCAGCTATAGCAACATTAGTAGTAACTACTGGATATACAGTATCTATCTTAAATAAATCGACTTCAATTTTAAAAGCAAGATGGAAAGATATAGTTGATATAAAAGATGTTCTATCTTTTGCATTTGGACTTGTAATGATAGCAGCTACTTTCTATGTTATTAATAAAGTATTATTGTTATATAAATTAAATCAATATATTGTAATGGTATTGGTCATGGGAGGATTTGCTACTGCTATTTTACTGGTTTATCGAAGAAGAATAAGCAGAATTTTGAAAACAATAAATTCATTAAAACTATAAGAAAACAGCTTCATCTGCCATAAGGCCATGAAGCGGACGGAGAAAAAATGAAAAATAAAATAATTTTGATTACCGGCGCTGCCGGTTTCATCGGTTCCAACCTTGTGTTGGAACTTTTTAATACCCAGTCATCGATTTCCATTATCGGTATTGACAATATGAATGATTACTACGATGTTTCTATTAAGGAATGGAGACTCAATCAGATTGAAAAAAAAGTAGCTGAACATAATGGAGCGTCGTGGACTTTTATTAAGGGAGATATTGCAGATCGTTCTTTGATTGAAGATATTTTTGCAACCTATTATCCTGATATTGTGGTCAATCTGGCGGCACAAGCAGGTGTACGTTACTCTATCACAAACCCAGATGCTTATATCAATTCGAATATTATTGGTTTTTACAACATTCTGGAAGCTTGCCGCCATTCCTATGATGGAGGGCAAAAAGGAGTAGAGCATCTGGTATATGCTTCCTCCAGTTCTGTTTATGGTTCTAATAAAAAAGTTCCGTACAGCACTGATGATAAAGTAGATAATCCTGTTTCCTTATATGCAGCAACAAAGAAAAGCAATGAACTTATGGCTCATGCATATTCAAAGCTTTACAATATTCCATCAACAGGACTGCGTTTCTTCACAGTATATGGTCCGGCGGGACGTCCTGACATGGCGTATTTTGGATTTACAAATAAACTGATAAAAGGTGAGAAGATTCAGATTTTCAATTATGGAAACTGTAAGCGTGATTTTACTTATGTAGACGATATTGTGGAAGGAGTAAAACGTGTGATGCAAACTCCTCCGGAAAGAAAGAATGGAGAAGATGGGCTGCCAATTCCGCCATATGCGGTATACAATATTGGAAATCAGAATCCGGAAAATCTTTTGGATTTCGTAGATATTTTGCAGCAGGAACTGCTCCGTGCCGGAGTGCTCCCTGCTGATTATAATTTTGAGGAACACAAAGAGCTGGTGCCTATGCAGCCAGGAGATGTTCCAGTGACGTATGCTGATACCAGTGCATTAGAACGTGATTTTGGATTTAAGCCCAGCACCAGCTTACGAGAGGGACTTAGGAAATTTGCTGAGTGGTATAAGGAATTTTATTTATAAAAGCAGTAGAAATAAAATGGAAAAGAGGGAGTAAAATGAAAAATAAGCAATATAAAATCGCAGTAGCAGGAACTGGATATGTTGGATTATCTATTGCAACGCTGCTGGCTCAGCATCATGAAGTTATGGCCGTAGATATTATTCAAGAAAAAGTGGATTTAATTAATCAGAAGAAGTCACCCATTCAGGACGAATATATTGAAAAATATCTGGCAGAAAAAGAATTAAATCTAACTGCAACATTAAATGCAGAGGAGGCTTATAAAGATGCTGATTTTGTGGTGATTGCAGCGCCGACAAATTATGACAGCAAGAAAAATTTCTTTGATACCAGCGCAGTAGAGGCAGTAATCAAACTGGTGATTCAGTATAATCCAGATGCAATCATGGTAATCAAATCGACAATTCCTGTTGGATTTACAGCCAGCGTCAGAGAAAAATATCATTGTGACAATATTATTTTCAGCCCGGAGTTTTTGAGAGAGTCAAAAGCATTGTATGATAACCTGTATCCTTCCAGAATTATCGTAGGAACGGATGTGGAAAATGCCAGACTGGTAAAAGCAGCAAATACATTCGCATCGTTTTTACAGGAAGGGGCGATTAAAGAGAATATTGATACCTTAATTATGGGATTCACCGAAGCAGAGGCAGTGAAATTATTTGCCAATACATATCTTGCTTTGCGTGTATCCTATTTTAATGAGCTGGATACTTATGCGGAGATGAAAGGACTGAATACACAGCAGATTATCAATGGTGTATGTCTGGATCCGCGAATTGGTTCCCACTACAACAATCCGTCCTTTGGATATGGCGGTTATTGTCTGCCAAAGGATACGAAGCAGCTTTTAGCCAACTATGAAGATGTACCCCAGAATATGATGTCGGCGATTGTGGAATCAAACAGAACCCGTAAGGATTATATTGCAGATCGGGTATTAGAACTGACAGGAGCCTATGAGGCGAATGATGCTTATGATTCTAGTAAAGAAAAAGAGGTTGTAGTAGGGGTGTATCGTCTGACCATGAAGTCCAATTCTGATAATTTCCGCCAGTCCTCTATTCAGGGAGTTATGAAGCGGATTAAGGCAAAAGGCGCAACTGTGATTATTTATGAGCCGACTTTGGAAGATGGAAGTACATTTTTTGGAAGTCGGGTAGTAAATAACCTGGAGAGATTTAAAGAAAAGAGTCAGGCAATCATCGCAAATCGCTATGATACTTGTCTGGATGATGTACAGGAAAAGGTTTATACACGAGATCTGTACGGGAGAGATTAATCTATTTTGGGCAATACGAATTATAGAAAAGAGGCAATCAAATGAGCACATTTACAAACAAAACCCTATTAATCACCGGAGGTACCGGTTCTTTTGGAAATGCCGTTTTGAACGGTTTTTTAAATACTGAGATTGGAGAAATCCGTATCTTTTCCAGAGATGAGAAGAAGCAGGACGATATGCGTCATGATTTCCAGGCCAGAATGCCGGAAGTAGCAGACAAAATCAAATTTTACATCGGAGATGTCCGCGACCTGGCATCGGTAAAGAATGCCATGCACGGTGTGGATTATATTTTCCACGCAGCAGCCTTAAAGCAGGTTCCGTCCTGCGAGTTCTTCCCCTTAGAGGCGGTAAAGACAAACGTTATCGGAACGGATAATGTACTGACAGCAGCCATTGATGAAGGTGTCAAAGCAGTTATCTGTCTGTCTACCGATAAGGCAGCATATCCGGTCAATGCCATGGGAACCTCCAAGGCTATGATGGAAAAGGTGATTGTGGCAAAGTCCAGAACAGTTTCCCCGGAAAAGACCAAAATCTGCTGCACACGTTATGGCAATGTTTTGTGTTCAAGAGGTTCTGTTGTTCCGCTTTGGATTGAGCAGATCAAATCCGGAAAGCCCATTACCATTACAGAGCCGGAAATGACCAGATTTATCATGAGCCTGGAGGAGGCCGTGGATCTGGTCATTTTTGCATTTGAAAATGGGGAGAGCGGTGATATTATGGTTCAGAAGGCCCCTGCCTGCACCATTGGCGTTCTGGCACAGGCTGTAAAGGAGCTGTTTGAATCCGAGGATGAGATTAAGGTAATTGGTATCCGTCACGGTGAGAAGATGTATGAAACTCTCCTGACCAATGAAGAGTGTTCCAATGCCATTGATATGGGGAATTTCTACCGTGTTCCCTGCGATAAGCGCGGCCTGAATTATGATAAGTATTTTAAGGAAGGAAATATTGAGCGAAATAAGCTGACAGAGTTTAATTCTAATAATACAGAGCTTCTGAATGTGGAGCAGGTAAAGGAGAAGCTGCTGACGCTTCAGTATATCAGAGATGAGATTGCTGCCTGGAAGGAAAACAGATAAAAGGAAAAGATTATGAACATATTAGTAACCGGTGCAAAAGGAATGGTAGGAACGGCCCTTGTTGCAAATTTGAAAAATATCAAAGAAAATAAGAATCGTACTCGTCCCAATCTTCATATCGAAGACATTTATGAGTACGATCTGGATTCCACATCAGAGGAGCTGGATTTTTATTGTCAGAAGGCAGATTTTGTATTTAACCTTGCAGGAGTCAACCGCCCGGAAAATCCAGAGGATTTTATGAAAGGAAATTTTGGATTTGCTTCCGAGCTGCTTGACAATTTAAAAAAGTATAACAACAAAGCTTCCATTATGCTGAGCTCTTCGATTCAGGCTACACTGGCCGGACGTTTTGGAGACAGCGAATACGGAAGAAGCAAGAAGGCGGGAGAAGAATTGTTCTTTGATTATGCCAGGGAAACCGGGGCAAAGGTTGCGGTTTACCGTTTCCCGAACTTAATGGGACACAGCCGTCCGAAATACAATTCTGCCGTATCTACCTTTTGCTGGGCTGTTGCCAATGGGGAAGCGTTTACGGTAAATGACCGAAGTACAGAACTGGAGCTTCTCTACATTGATGATTTAGTGGAAGGCATGTATGATCTGTTAGAGGGAAAAGAGCAGCATTGTGAGTTTGAGGGAGTAGAGACGGTTCTGGATGCGCAGGGACGGTACTGCTGTGTTCCCGTGACACACAAGGTTACATTAGGCGAAATCGTTGATTTATTAGAGCAGTTTCAGGCACAGCCGACAACGCTGATGATGCCCAAAATGCCGGAGGGTTCTTTTGCAAAGAAGCTCTACAGCTTATATCTGACTTATCTGCCGGTTACAAAATTCAAATATGAGTTAAAGATGAACTGCGATGATCGGGGCAGCTTTACCGAACTGGTTCATACTGCAGATTGTGGTCAGGTAAGCATTAATATCAGTCGTCCAGGCATTACCAAGGGTCAGCATTGGCATAATTCCAAGTGGGAATTATTTATTGTGGTTGCAGGTCATGGACTGATTCAGGAGCGGAATATTCACACAGGGGAAATGGTGGAATTTGAAGTGTCGGGTGATAAAATCGAAGCCATTCATATGATTCCGGGCTGGACACACAATATTATTAATTTAAGTGAAACAGAGAACCTGGTAACGGTTATGACCTGTAATGAGATTTTTAATCCGGAGAGACCAGATACCTTTTTTGAGCCGGTATAAAGGATTGGAGAGGGAAAACGATGAAGCTGATTATTTTAGGTGCTGGTGGTCACGGACAGGTTGTGGCAGATCTGGCAAGACAGACAGGACGTTATGAAGAAGTATTGTTTCTGGATGATAGGGCAGAGGGTTCGGAGGTAGTAGGAACCTGTGCAGATTATGTCCGTTTTCAAAACCAGGACGTTGAAATGTATCCGGCTTTTGGAAATAACGCAGGGCGTATCCAGTGGGAGAACAAAATCCTGGATGCAGGAATTACCCTGGCTACAATCATACATCCTCTTGCCTATGTAAGCCCAAGGGCAGAGATTGCAGCAGGATGTGTGATTATGCCCTATGCAGTGGTCAATACAGGAACAATTCTGAAGAAAGCCTGTATTGTAAATATCGGCGCGCTTGTGGATCATGACTGTATTTTGGAGGAAGGGTGTCATTTGGCACCTGGAGCTGTTGTAAAGGGGGAAAATCATCTGCCAGAAGGAACAAAGGTAGATTCCGGTCAGGTGGTGCCCCTGCAATACTATAAATAGCAGGGAGAGAGCATAGAGAATGAAGCATTTTAAAGACAATGGGAAATTAAAGCTGCTGATTATTGTTGGTACCAGACCGGAGATTATCCGTCTTGCTGCTGTAATCAAAAAGTGCAGAAAATATTTTGACTGCCTTCTGGCTCACACAGGGCAGAATTATGATTATAATTTAAATGGTGTCTTTTTCCACGATTTAGAGCTGGAGGATCCAGATATCTACATGGAGGCCGTAGGAAATGATCTGGGAGAGACCATGGGAAATATTATTGCAAAGAGCTATCAGTTAATGGCGGAAATCAAGCCGGATGCTGTGCTGGTTCTTGGGGATACCAATTCCTGCCTTTCTGTGATTGGGGCAAAGCGCCTTCACATTCCGATTTTCCATATGGAAGCCGGAAACCGCTGTAAGGATGAGTGTCTGCCGGAAGAGACCAACCGCCGTATTGTGGATATTATTTCTGATGTGAATATGGCGTATTCCGAACATGCCCGCCGTTATCTGGCAGATTGCGGTCTTCCAAAAGAGCGCACCTATGTAACCGGATCTCCTATGGCGGAGGTGCTTCACGATAATCTGGAAAAGATTGAAGCCTCTGACGTTCATCAGAAATTGGGTCTGGAAAAAGGCAAATATATTCTGCTGTCTGCTCACAGAGAAGAGAATATTGATACAGAAAAGAACTTTTTATCTTTATTTCATGCAATCAATGCTATTGCGGAGAAGTACGATATGCCCATTCTTTATTCCTGCCATCCCAGAAGCAGAAAACGGCTGGAGCAGAGCGGATTTGCGCTGGATCCCAGAGTGATTCAGCACGAGCCTTTAGGCTTCCACGATTATAACTGCCTGCAGATGAATGCCTTTGCTGTGATTTCTGATTCTGGTACTCTTCCAGAGGAATCCAGCTTCTTTACCAGTGTAGGCCATCCGTTCCCGGCAGTGTGCATCCGTACTTCTACAGAGAGACCGGAGGCGCTGGACAAGGCCTGCTTTATCCTGGCGGGAATCGAGGGCAATGGCCTGATTCAGGCTGTGGAGACGGCTGTGGAGATGAACCGAAACGGCGATTATGGAATTCCAGTGCCGGATTATGTGGAAGAGAATGTCAGCACTAAGGTGGTAAAGATTATTCAGAGTTATACCGGTGTTGTTAATAAGATGGTTTGGAGAAAAGATTCCTAAGGGTAATCGTTTTTTTATAAAATTTTATATTCTTTTTCTTGTCCTTCCATCTGCTTTGTGCTAAACTTTTTTTAAGCATACCTTATTTCTATTTTTCTTTGGGCATTTGCCTATCGGTTCTTTCTTGGAATCAGTGAAACGGTCTATGCTTGAAATTCATTATTTAGCAAAAGCAGAAGATCGGAAAAAGACCTTCTGCCATTATGTGACGGGAGGGATTTGGATGAAACAGGATCTTTTGGCAAAGCGCTATTATTCGGATAACAGGCGTTTTGCAGATTTGATCAATGGCATTGTCTGTAACGGCATTCCGATTGTGAAACAGGAGGATTTGTCAGAGATGGACACAGAAACCAGCCATGGAAAACGCCGGGATCTGGTGCGGAAAGCGGTATTCGGTGTGAATTTTGCTGTTCTGGGACTGGAAAACCAGGAAAAGCTTGATTACAGACTTCCGCTTCGCGTTCTGGGATATGAAGCGGGAGAGTATGAGCATCAGGCAGCGGAAATTTACAGAGAGATTCGGCGAAGCGGGAGAAATTCCGAGACAGGGCTGAGTTCCGGAGAATATTTGTACGGCTTTCGCAAAAGTGACCGTCTTCACCCGATGATTACGATTATTTTGTATTACGGAGAAGAGGAGTGGGACGGTTCTAGAGATTTGCACGGGATTCTTGATTTTCAGGATATTCCGGAGCAGATTCGCCAGTATGTGCAGAATTACCGGATTCATGTAATTGATGTGCGGAGGATGGAACGAACGGATTTGTTTCAGACTGATCTGCGGCAGGTATTTGATTTGATTCGTTTTTCCGGGAATCGGGAAAGGCTGAGAGATTTGA
>ERZ836760.1425-NODE-1425-length-25890-cov-84.698355_pt1 | contig 25890 bp, 30 predicted proteins | sample MGYA00519941_ERZ836760 | MGnify/ENA primary metagenome ERZ836760 (study PRJEB31850, sample SAMEA3708807) | human gut metagenome | biome: human gut; feature: human-associated habitat; material: faeces | place: China | collected 2014 ... | reverse complement strand
CTTAACCCACCACAGCGAAAGCTGATAGAGCAGAAAACAGAATAAGGAGGTACGAAGGCGAGCCTGCGTATAGATTGCTGCTGCAATCTGTATACAGGCTTGTTGTCGTGCAATGAAGTAAGCAGGGGATTCAACAAGAAATTGTGATGTAGGCAAGATGTAGGCAAGGGGAATTATTATGATTATTACACAAACACCGTTTCGCATGTCTTTCTTTGGTGGCGGAACAGACATGGAAAGTTTTTTTAGAGAGAATGGCGGAGCAGTTCTCTCTACAACTTTTGATAAATATTGCTATGTAAATGTACGTCATCTGCCACGCTTTTTTGACTATTCCACGGAATTATCCTATTCAAAAACGGAGCGCGTGACCTGCATTGAAGATATTCAGCATCCTGCAATTCGTAATGCAATGAAGATGTTGGATATGCACGAAATTCGGCTTACATATGAGGCAGACCTTCCGGCGCGCTCTGGTCTGGGTACTTCAAGTTCCTTCGCAGTTGGAATGTTGAATGCTTTTTATGCGCTGAAAGGGAAATATGCTGATAAGAAAAAACTGGCAGATGAAGCGATTTATCTTGAACGGAATCTGTGTCAGGAAGCGGGCGGTTGGCAGGATCAGATCGCAGCATCCTTTGGCGGCTTTAACCGTATCAACTTCAATGCAGACGGATATGAAGTACTTCCAGTAATTATCGCTCCAGAGCGAAAGAAGCAACTGAACAAAAACCTTATGATGTTCTTTACTGGATTCACTCGGTTTTCTTCAGATGTCCAGAAGGCAAACGCCGCAGGAAAAGTAGATAAAACAGCACAACTGAAAGAAATGCTGGCTTTAGTTGATGAAGCAGAGAAGGTGCTGGTAAACAAGGAACGGGATTTGGATGATTTTGGCAGAATGCTAGACCATACATGGAAATTGAAACGCCAGACGGGTTCAGCAGTTTCGACTAACAGCATTGATGAACTCTATGCCAAAGGTATTGCAGCAGGGGCGTTGGGCGGAAAACTTCTTGGTGCTGGCGGCGGCGGTTTCCTTGTGTTCTATGTGCAGCCGGAACGACAGGATGCTGTTCGCTGGGCAATGCGTGATCTCTTGTATATTCCGTTTCAGTTTGAAGATGGCGGCACACGGGTAATACATTATACACCGGAAGACTATGTGCCAAAGGATTAAGCGTATGAAAGTTGTGATTATGGCCGGAGGAAAGGGAACTCGCATTTCCTCCGTAGCAAGTGATATTCCAAAACCCATGATAAAAGTTGAAGGCATCCCCGTTCTGGAGCGAGAAATCGAGTGTCTGAAGAATCAGGGATTTGATGACATTATTCTAACGGTAAGCCATCTGGGAAATATTATCATGGATTACTTTGGTGATGGCTCTGGAAACTCTCCGGTAACGGGCGAGCCGTTTGGCGTACATATTGACTACTATTTTGAAGAAGAGCCTCTCGGCAATGCGGGGGCACTGTTCAAAATTAAAGATAAGCTGACATCAGATTTTCTTCTGTTAAATGCAGATGCGATGTTTGATGTGGATTTCAACCGTTTTGTTGCTTTTCACCGGAAGCATGGCGGATTGGTTACGCTTTTTACGCACCCGAACAGCCACCCCTATGACAGTGGATTGATTATTGCAAATAAAAATGGCTCTGTCGAAAAGTGGCTGGCAAAGGAAGATGAACGGCCACAGTACTATAGAAATCGAGTGAATGCAGGATTACATGTTATCATTCCTGAAGTGCTGGAACTTGTCGGAATCAATGCCGATTCAGTAGGTAAGATTGGCGTGGATGGTAAGCCTGTAAAGGTCGATTTGGATCGTCAGCTATTAAAACCACTGGCTGGAACGGGAAAGATGTTCTGCTATGACAGCCCAGAGTATGTCAAAGACATGGGAACACCGGAACGCTACTATTCCGTTTGTAAAGACTGCGAAGAAGGCAGAATTTCGGCTAAAAATCTGAAAAACAAGCAAAAAGCAATCTTCCTTGACAGGGATGGAACGATCAATAAATATGTTGGGTTCCTTAGAAATATAGATGACTTTGAATTGATTGATGGTGTTGCTGAAGCAATTCGTAAAATCAATGAATCCGGCTATCTTGCTGTTGTGGTGACAAATCAGCCTGTTGTTGCTCGCGGCGAAGTATCTTTTGAAGAACTTGAAGAGATTCATAATAAGATGGAAACACTTCTTGGAAAAGAAGGAGCCTATCTGGATGCAATCTATTATTGTCCGCATCATCCACACAAGGGATACGAGGGCGAGCGTCCAGAACTAAAAATTGACTGCGACTGTCGTAAACCTAAGCCCGGAATGCTGTTAAAGGCAGCAGCGGATTTCAACATTGACCTTTCTAAGTCGTGGATGGTGGGCGATGGCGAAAATGATATCAAGGCTGGAATCAATGCTGGGTGTAAGACTGTGCTTTTGAGCAACGGTAATGAAAGTTATGGACAGACCGTGAGAGTCACTTCATTAGCTGAATTTACACATTTCATGGTGTAAGGAGAAAAATGAATGAATAAATTATGGAGGCTTGGAAATCGCCTGTCAAAATGGGGGGGGGTACCACGCAAAATTTCAAGACTTCTTGAATTGATGAATCATTTGATTTGCGCCTGTTCGGTATCCATTGATGCCGAAATTGGTGATGGAACGGTTTTCTACCATAGAGGGATTGGATGCGTGGTACATCCGAAAGCTGTTATAGGAAAAGATTGTAAAATCTTTCAAAGTGTAACGATTGGAAGCAAATGGTCAAAGGCTAACTGCTTGGGGGAAGCTCCTCACATTGGTAATAATGTGATGATAGGAGCAGGAGCTGTAATTCTAGGAGCAATCTCAATCGGAGATAATTCCATTATTGGAGCAAATGCAGTTGTTACACACAGTGTACCAGCAAACTCACTTGCATTGGGGGTTCCAGCGACGATTAAGAAACTGTGAGGAAAGAATGAAGAACAAACAGATTGAATTACTTGTTGAAAGATATCCAGTATTAAAAGCTATAGAAAATGAGGTTTTCAACGCATATCAGATTTTGGAAAACTGCTATGCGCACGGCGGAAAGCTGTTGGTTGCCGGAAATGGTGGTTCTGCTGCGGATGCGGAGCATATTGTAGGAGAACTGATGAAGGGCTTTAAGCTACCTCGTAAGCCTGACGCAGATTTCGCAGAAAAGCTGATTGCGGAAAATCAGAAACTTGGTTCTGTTCTGGCAGAAAATCTACAGGGGGCACTGCCAGCCATTGCTTTGGATGGGCATCCGGCTCTTTCGACCGCATATATGAACGATTGTGAACCGTTGCTTTGTTTTGCACAGCAAGTCAATGGCTATGGCAAAACGGGAGACGTGTTTTTGGGAATTTCCACAAGCGGAAACAGTAAAAATGTGCTTTATGCAGCAACGACGGCTCATGCAAAAGGTATGAGAGTTATCGGGCTTACAGGAGCCAAAAGCAGCAAACTGGAACAGATGAGCGATGTTTGTATCAAGGTTCCGCAGATAGAAACGTATATGATTCAGGAACTACACCTTCCTGTGTATCATTGCTTGTGTCTGATGTTGGAAGAAAGATTTTTTGGGGAGAACAGTTGAAATGGAAAAGCAGGCATTGCTAAACACCTATATCAATAATGTAACGATGCCCGAAACGATTGCGGCCATTGAAAAAATGATTGCGGACAATAAGAGATCCTACGTTGTTGCAATTAATGTCGATGTAGTGATGAAAATCGAAAATGACCCATATCTTAAGCAGGTAGTTGATAATGCAGATATGGTCTTGGTAGACGGAAAACCTTTGGTTTGGATTTCAAAGCTGCATGGTAAACCGCTGAAAGCGAAGATTTCCGGGTCTGATCTTGTTCCGCTCCTTTGTGATGTTGCAGCCAAAAAAGGATATTCGATTTTTATCATTGGTGGAAAAGATGGCATCGCGGAACAGGCAAAGCGAAAACTAGAAGAAAAGCTGCCGGGAATCCAGGTTGTGGGAACATATGCGCCGCCGCTTGGATTTGAAAAGGATGAAAAGGAATTGGACAAGATCAACCAAATGATTTCAGAGGTTCACCCGGATTTGTTGATTGCCTGCTTTGGCTGCCCGAAACAGGAGAAGTGGATTTACCAAAACATCTCAAAGTATGATGCTAAGGTATCTGTTTGTGCGGGTGCAACCGTTGATTTTCTTGCGGGTAATGTCAACCGCGCGCCAAGATGGATGAGCGAGCATGGGCTGGAGTGGTTCTATCGCTTTTTGCAGGAACCCAAGCGAATGTTTAAGAGATATTTTGTAGACGACGTGAAAATTGTTGGGTTAATTAAAAAGTATAGGTGATTCGATGAACTTACAGAATCAAAATATCCTTTTTATCGTGCGCACGATGGGATTGGGTGGAACAGAAAATGTGGTTCTGCAGTTATGTGAAATACTGTCTGACAAAGTAAATAAAATTGTGGTATGCTCGTCCGGCGGTGTCCACGAGAAAAAGTTGCAAGAAATGGGAGTCAAGCATTATCTGATCCCAGACATTGCAAGCAAAAATCCGATGGATATGCTGAAATGCTGTCGTTCAATAAAAAGCATTATAGATAAGGAACAGATTACCATTGTCCATTCCCATCATCGGATGGCTGCTTTCTATGCGGAACTTGTTGCACCAAAGAGTGCCGTAAAAGTTGCGAATGCACACAACACATTTACTGATAAGAAAAAATTGACTCAACTGGCATATAGAAATACAAAAGTTGTTGCTGTGGGAGAAATGGTCAAGAAAAACCTGACAGAGTATTTTGAAATTCCTAAAGAGCAGGTTTGTGTTATCCATAATGCCGTTAAGCCATTTGACGGCAAAATTGTTCCGATTGAAATGCTTTATAAGGAACACGCAAAAGGAAAAGTGCTGATTGGAAATATTGGAAGATTGTCTGAACAAAAGGGCATGACCTATTTTATTGAAGCGGCTGAAATTACAACAAGAACGCACCCGGAGGCACGGTTTATTATCGTGGGCGATGGTGAAGAAAGAGAGCAGCTTCATGCACAGATAGAAAAAAAGAAACTGCAGAATAAGATTCTGTTTCTTGGATACAGGAATGATATTCAAAATGTAATGAACCAGCTGGATTTTGTTGTTCTGAGTTCGCTTTGGGAAGGGCTTCCGCTTACGCCGATTGAAGCCTATTCTGTTGGTAAAACAGTGATCGGAACGGCAGTAGACGGAACGCCGGAAATTATTCGTGATGGCGTAGATGGCTATCTGGTGGAACCGCGCAACCCGATGCAACTGGCTGAAAAGATGAATGAGCTAATTGAAAATCCTGAGATGCGAAAAGAATTGGAATTGCAAGCAAAAGAACGATATCAGACAGAGTTTTCATTCGATAATCTAACGCAGCGATACATTGAATTTTATAAATTAATTATAATATAAAGTGGGACTACAAAATGAGAGTTTTAAATCTTCTTTCAAGCGGCGGTGTTGGCGGGATTGAGCAACTTTGCAAAAGTATTGGAATCTACGCAAAATATGAGAATACCTTTTGTTTTCTCTTCGAAGAAGGTAAAGTTTATGAGGAGATGAAAGAAAAAGGAGAAAAAGTATTCTCATTTGTAGATAAACAGCATGGAAAATTCACAAGGAATCGTTGGAAGATGCTTTGTGAATTGGCAAATGATTACGATATCATTACAGCACATCATTGCACGATTGCGCTGCAGATCTACTATATATTGCTCAAACAAAAGTACAAGGATAAAAGGTTTGTTATGACGATGCACTCGTGCTTTGAGAAAGAGCAAAATTATAATTATGGGTCCAATATAAAAAATAAGTGTGCAGAATGGGCGTTGACAAAAGCTCTTTCGGTTTCGGATAAGATTATTTTTGTCTCTGAAGCGGGTAGAAAATCTTACCTAGATAATTTCAATATTGATCCCAATAAAACGATAGTTATTTATAACGGAGTAGAAGTGCATGGCAAAACAGAAAACAGGGACATCAAGGATTATATTCGATTGACCTATATTGGACGATTGGAAAAAATCAAAGGCGTTGATCTGCTTTTGACAGCAGTGAGAGAACTTCTCGACAAGAATTATAATGTGAGGCTATGGATCATCGGAGATGGAACGGAAAGGAAAGAACTTGAAGATCAGGCACACAAACTAAAGCTGGAACAAGCAGTAGAGTTCCTTGGTACACAACGGGATATTGAAAATTATCTGCAGAAGTCAGATCTGTTTATATATCCGTCCGTATGTGAAGAAGTATTTGGAATATCCATTGTTGAGGCCATGTCTTATGGGGTTCCGTGTGTTGCAAATCGTGTTGGAGGAATCCCGGAAATTATTGACGATGGAGTAAATGGCTTCATTACAAATGAAAAGTCAGAAAAAGGTGTGTGCGATGCAATTGAGAGATTCTTTGCTATGCGTAATAGCGGAAGCATAGAGCTAATGAAAGACGCATGTGAAAAGACAGCAGAAAGATTTAGCATTCAAGCGACGGTAGAACACCTGAAAGATACGTATGAGGCTTTGCTGAGATGATTGAAACAAAGAAAGATTTAAACGAGTATCTAATCTGTGATAAGAAACAGCTTGGAATCACGAGAAGATTTCCAAGGCCATTTACGGACGAAATATGGAAGTTTGAAATAGCACTTAGAAAATACGAGTACTGGTATAATCAAAAATCAGCATGGGCCAAAGTAATCCGTCCGTTTTACAAACTTCGTTGGCATCGGTGGGGCGTCAAGCTTTCAATTGGCATAGGTCCAAATGTATGTGATAAAGGATTGAGCATTGCCCATTCGGGTGCAATCAATATCAACCAGAATGCTAGAGTTGGGAAGAATTGCAGGATCCATGAGGGAGTAACAGTTGGCGCATCGGGGGGGACGGATGCGCCAACAATTGGAGACAATGTTTTCTTGGCTTCGGGCTGTAAGGTTATGGGAAAGATAACCGTAGAAAGCGGATGCGTGGTTGGAGCAAATGCTGTGGTTGTTAAGGATGTATTAGAAAAAAATATTACTGTGGCAGGAATTCCTGCACATAAAATCAGTAACAACAACTCAGATAAATTTATTTATTGGTATCAATAAAATAAAGGCGGCGGGTGAAAATATCAAAATGAACATAATGCTTAGAGTAAATCGAAAGAGGCTGATGGATTGGCTGATATTAATTCCGTTTTTATACCCAAAGGGGTTTGCTGAGTATAGTTCCTCGTATAAGATGTTTTTCACGTTATGGTTATACATGGCGATTATATTTATCGTAGTAATTGCATTAGATTACATCGCAAAAAACAGGGTGATAACTAACAAATGCTGCAAGCAGATACTTCTTTACTATACTGCCATGATTGTAATCACATTACTCATCCGAATGTCATTTCTTGATGGCCTCCAAAAAATGTTTGCAGCACCGATGTTGGCAGTGTTTATGTATGTTGAATTGAAAACAAACCCTGTTGATTTTATTAAGAGCGTAAATGGCGTTTTGATGTGTTCGTTTATCCTAGGGCTTACAATATTTAATCCGATATTTTGGTCAAGCATGTTTAACCCGGAAAATAATCATTTGTTTTTTTGGGGGCACGTGCAAGTAGGTGCGCAACTTGGATTGATGTCTATTGTATTTTCGTATGTTGAGTATAAATTGTTTCAGAAATGCAAAAAAAAGAAATTTATTTTTAGCATTGCACTAGCAGTATGTGTCATGCTAATGTCTGCAACAAGTATGTCATATATGATAATTACTGTCTTGTTGATATATACACTTCTATATGAAAAAATTCCACTGAAGTGGCAGGGAAAAAATTATGTCACACTATATGTGGGTTTGAACGTGCTTCTTTTCTGTGTGATTACAAAACTGGGACCAGTATTAAATATTGGAAATCTCAGTCTAAACGGCAGAGGATTTATCTGGGAAAAGGCAATAGAAAGCTTTTTAAAAAGTCCAATATGGGGTTATGGTGTGCACGGTACGCTTATTCAAGTTTTTTGGAGCAAATGGAGTGGTGATGGCTCTGGAATGAATTATATGCACAATCAGTTGTTACAGGTGGCAAACGATGGAGGATTGATTTTACTCGTTTTATATGTATTGATGATTTACGCGGTGATGGACAGCATCGACAAAATACCAAACAAGAGAATTAAAAAAAGATGCGGCGGATTCATGCTTGCGGTTCTTGTTGTGATGAGTTTTGAAAGCGGGTTAGAATATGTTTATTTGCTGATGGCATTAATCCTTCTTAGCGAAATAAAGAATCTTTTAGCGTGTAAGACGATTCCACAATGAGGAATGAGTACAGGAGAGCAGTATTATGAGCAATTTGAGAAAAATATATAATTGGATTTCCGGTAAATACTATTCGAGCAAAATTAGAAGAAGAGCAGCAAACTGCGGCGAAAGACTCTATGTTGGTGGAAAATCATATGTGACGAGCAATACGTATTTGGGTGAACACGTATGCTTTAATGGAATGGCAATTTCGGGGAGCGGTAAGGTGATGATTGGTTCATATTTCCACTCTGGTCCGGGGTGTCAGATTATCACATCGTTCCATAACTATGAAGGCAACGCCATTCCATACGACGATACCTATGTAGATAAAGATGTTGAAATCGGTGACTGTGTATGGCTGGGCAATAATGTGATCATTTTAGGGGGGGTGAAAATTGGCGAAGGAGCGATAATTCAAGCTGGCTCAGTAGTGTGCAAAGATATTCCGCCATATGCGGTAGCAGGTGGCCATCCGGCAACTCCGTTCAAATATAGGAATGAAGATCATTACAAGAAAATGAAACTTCAAAATAAATATCATTAAGGAGTAACCGAACTTCACATGAAAATCGCGAGTATAAAAGAGAAATATAGCGCATTATCGTTTCCTGTTAAGGCATCCCTATGGTATACGGTGTGCAATGTAATAAACAAAGCGATTGCTCTATTAGCTACGCCAATTTTTACGAGAATCATGACGGAGGAGGAATACGGTACATTCGCAGTCTTTCAATCGTGGTATTCCATTTTAATAATATTTACGTCGTTAAATGTGTTCCTTGGGGGGTATCAAAAGGGACTGATTTTATATAAAGATGATATTCCGCGTTTTACTGCGGCTCAGTTGGGATTGACAACGACGATAACGATTCTGTTTCTTGCAATATATCTTTTTAATGTCCCGTTTTGGACAGGCGTTTTTGACCTTGAGCCGCTCTTAATGTTTGCAATGTTCGCAGAGCTGTTGCTTATGCCAGCATTGGAGCTGTGGTCATCGCAACAGCGGTTTGACTATAAATATAAAAAATATGTAGGAATAACGATGGCAATGAGTCTGCTCACTGTTTTTGGTGGTGCCATTGCCGTTTTAAACTCCAACCATAAGGTCGAAGCACGAGTTTTCTCAGATGCTGCAGCAAAGGGGATTTTTTCGGGGGTTCTCTTTATTTTAATTTTCCTTACTGGAAAATGCATTTACAACAAAGAATACTGGAAATACTCCTTGTCGTTTAACTTGCCGTTGATACCGCATTACCTTTCCAATTACGTTCTTAGCCAATCGGATCGTGTGATGATAGGACAGATGGTTGGTAACTCTCAAGCAGCCTATTATAGTGTTGCATATACAATATCTACCGTTATGATATTGATTACAAGTGCTATCAATAATTCCCTTACGCCGTATATTTATAAATCCATAGCATCTGGTGATAAAAAGGGCGTAAAAAGTACAACGAGAGTACTTGTTATACTTGTGGCAGGATTGTGTGTCGTGACGATGACATTTGCTCCAGAAGTGATTCGAGTGTTTGCTGGAAAAAAGTATATGAATGCAATTTATGTGATACCTCCCGTTGCGGCATCGGTGTTCTTTATTTTTCTATATTCGCTTTTTAGTACGATTGAGTACTATTATCAAAAGACAGGATTTATCGCAATCGCTACGTGTATTTGCGCAGTTGCGAATTTGATCTTGAACTATATTTTCATAAACATATATGGGTATTATGCTGCAGGATATACAACAGTTGTATGCTATATAGGATTGGCCTGCCTGCATTACTTCTTCTATAGAAAAGTGTCCAAGGAGGAAGATTGCGGAAATATATATGATGGAAAACTATGTGTTATTTTGTCTGTGACAGTTTTGGCAGTTATGCTAATAATGGCTTTGACTTATCAGTATAGCTGGGTTCGATATGGCTTTTTTGTGCTGGTGATTGCAGTTGCTGCTATTTTCAGAGATCAGATTAAAGATACAATTGTTTCCTTTAGAAAGTGAGAAAAAATGAATCCGATAAAGTATTTGAAGAAAAACGGCATAAAGCACACGCTTGAGATTGTTTATGTCTATAAGTTGGAAGATATACTAGAAAGATTAATGTATTTGGTGACGAGAAATATCGAATTGAAAGATACAATTATGATTGAAAGTCATAACGATTTTGATTGTAATGGTGGAGCTTTCTATAATTATCTTATAAAAAATGGATATAACAGAAAATATAAAATTGTTTGGTTGGTTCGTAAAAAAGTAACAGATGACCTTCCAGAAAATGTTGAGACCGTTCCACTTTATGGCCCAAACTTGAGAAAAGCCTATTATGTGTGCACATCAAAATACTTTACATTTGACTGTGAAAATGTTCGGAAGATGCGAGATAATCAAATCATGGTTTATTGTTCTCATGGCGCAGGTGGACTTAAAAATGCGAAAGGTAAACTTCATCTCCCTCCATATGTAGACTATATTTTGGTTCAATCCAAAGCGTATGCGCCGATTCAGGCGAATCAATGGTCTGTGACCTATCCGGATAAGAGAATTATAGCAATCGGCTATCCTGCACAGGATATTTTCTTTGATGAAAGTAAATCGGATGAGATACGAAAGATAACATCACGGAAATATAAAAAAGTGATTCTCTGGATGCCCACGTTCCGTAAAGGTGGTGGCTATCACAGAAATGACAGCAGAAAAGAACAAAAGCTTGGCATTCCACTGATCGAAACACAAGAACAGTACTTGAAATTAAACAATTATCTGGCCGAAAATGATGTTTTCTTGATTATAAAAATCCATCCAAAACAAGATTTGGAAAACCTGAAAATTAAGGATGAATCGAATATAAAAGTCTTGACTGGAGAGACAGTAAAGAAATTAGAAATTGATAACTATGCCTTAATGAAGTGCGCGGATGCTTTGATCAGCGATTATTCTGGTGCGGCATATGAGTATTTGCAATTGGATCGGCCCATTGGGTATGTCTTGGATGACGTGAATGATTATATCGCAGGTTTTGTGGTTGAGGATATTCATACGTTAATTGCAGGAGCGGAAATATATAATTTCGAGCAACTGGAATCGTTTATTGTTAATGTTGTTTCTGAAAATGATTCCTTTAAGGAAAGAAGAGAAAAGATTAGGAACTATATTTATGAATATCATGATGCAAACTCTTCAAAAAGGCTGGCAGAACTACTTGGACTGTAACAGGTGAGGAATGACAGAATATCGGATTATATTTTTTTGTGTTTGATATGGATTTAATAACTGCGCAGAAAGACTGATATCAAAAATAAAATAATTAATTATATGGGTTGAATCTAGTATAAGAAAGGTGACTTAAACAATGAAAAAAGTTGTAACATTTGGAGTGTATGATTATTTCCACTTAGGACATTTGCGACTGTTTGAAAATGCAAAAACATTAGGAGATTACCTTATTGTTGCTGTACAGGATGGGAATTATATATTGAAGACAAAACCAAATGCGAAGGTTATGTACACAACTGAAGAAAGAAAAGAACTAGTCGGTGCATTGCGTGTAGTAGATGAAGTTGTTGACTACACAGATGTTGATGTAACGATTAAAACATTGGATTTTGATGTTTTCGCAATTGGTGAAGATCAAGATCATGAAGGCTTCCAGAGGGCAATTAAATGGTGTGAAGATAATGGGAAAGAAGTTGTGCGTATGAGAAGAACGCCAGGAATTTGTTCTTCAGAGATCAAAAACAAATTAGTGTAACACAACCTATTGGATATAATGATTGCATATAAAAATATGTATGACAAAGGATTTGTAATATGGACGAAAAGCATAGGCTTCAGGGTGTGATTCTAATTATTGCGAGAGAAATAGATAGAATCTGCAGAGATAACAACATCAAGTATTTTATGGATGGAGGTACGCAACTGGGCGCAGTTCGCCATAATGGATTCATTCCGTGGGATGATGATTTTGATATTGGAATGAGGCGAAGCGAATTTGAACGATTTGTAGATGTCTGTCGAATTTCTCTGGATTCAAAGCAATTCTACCTCGAAACAGTTGAAGATGAGGGATATGGATTTTCGTTTGCAAAGATTCACCTTAACAATACTGAAATTGTGGAAGATTTTTCCAAGAACGTGAAGGCTCACCATGGCATATTTGTAGATATTTTTCCATACGATAATATCCCTGATGCCAGTCTAAATCGAAAATTTTTTTTGATGGAGAATCATATCTTGAAAAATATGATATGGGTGAAGGCTGGATATGGAGATGATGCCCAGAAGAAGCGGATGACCTACAAAATTTTCAATGCAATGAGTAAGATGATTCCATTATCTAACTTGAAGAAAAAAAGAGAAACGTTGATAAGAAAATATAACGATAGAGAAACTCAATACTGCTTTACAAGCGATTATCCCCAGAATTGGCTACAGTGTGGTTGGTTGGATGATTTAGTACAATATCAATTTGAAACTGATATGTTTTGGGGAATGAGAAATTATGATGAATTTCTTCATATGCTTTATGGAAATTATATGAATCTTCCCCCAATAGAAAAGCGTGTTGCGCATAGTAACTATCGAATTGTATTTGGTCCGTATTAACAAATAAAGCTATCAGAAATATATTTGATAGCTTTTATTTGAATTTTGCGTTCACAAGAGCGGGGAGAAGAAAGTACATGAACAAACAAGAAAGCGATATTTTGAACACACTTTTGTTGGAACCTTTCATCAATCAACGGATTTTAGCAGAAGTGTCAGGACATTCGTTAGGAGTAGTAAATCGTTCACTCAAGGAACTCATTAAAGCTGAGTATCTGGATGATTCTATTCGCCCCACAATGAAAGCCATAACTGAGTTTAAGCAGAAAACCCCACAGCGAGCTATTATCTTGGCAGCGGGGTTTGGTATGCGTATGGTTCCAATCAATACAGAAATGCCAAAGGGTCTTTTGGAAGTTAATGGTGAGCCTTTGATTGAACGTATCATCAAGCAGCTTCATGAAGTGGGGATTGAAGAAATCTATGTAGTTGTAGGCTTCATGAAAGAAAAATACGAGTATTTGATTGATGAGTATGGTGTAGAACTCGTAGTAAATGCTGATTACGCGGCAAAGAACAATCTACATTCGGTCAAACTTGTAAAAGAACGTTTGAAAAACGCTTACATTATTCCTTGCGATATTTGGTGTGACAGAAATCCGTTCCACCGCCATGAACTGTATTCATGGTATATGGTCAGCGATCTCGTTGATAACGAGAGTAATGTTCGCGTTAACCGAAAAATGGAACTGGTAACTGTACCGGAAAGTTCTGGTGGCAATGCAATGATCGGAATCTGCTACCTAGTAAAAGAGGATGCCGACACAGTTGCAGAACGCATTGATGAACTTTGCAAAAATCAACGGTATGATGGAGCGTTCTGGGAGGAAGCACTTTATAATAAAGACCGGATGATCGTGGCGGCTCGTGTGGTTCATTCCGCGGACGTTGTGGAAATTAACACCTATGAGCAATTACGAGAAATTGACAGCGATTCCAACCAGCTGAAAACGGATGCAATTCAAGTGATTTGTACAGCCTTGGGAGCAAAGGCAGAAGAAGTTACAGATATTACGGTTCTTAAAAAGGGCATGACGAATCGGTCTTTCCTGTTTACTTGCAAAGGAAAGAAATATATCATGCGTATTCCGGGAGAAGGAACCGATCAGCTGATTAACCGCCGAGAAGAAGCTGCAGTTTACCGAACGATTGATGGAAAGCATATATGTGATGATATTGCATATATCAACCCGGAAAATGGCTATAAAATTACAGAGTTCTTGGAAGGAGCCAGAGTATGTGATCCATCGAATTACGAAGATGTAAAAAAGTGCATGAAACGGCTGCGAGACTTCCATGAAATGAAGCTGAGAGTGAATCATGAATTTGATATTTTCGGCCAGATGGAATTTTATGAAACACTGTGGGATGGGACGCCTTCTATATATAAGGATTACGAAAAAACGAAAGCAAACATTCTGTCGCTGAAACCTTATATTGATACTCACACCGAAGAAAAAGTTCTGACCCATATTGATGCGGTGCCGGATAACTTTTTGTTTGTTGAGAAAGATGGCAAGGAAGAAATCCGACTGATTGACTGGGAGTATGCAGGAATGCAAGATCCTCATGTAGATGTAGCAATGTTCTGCATTTACTCACTTTACAATAAGCGTCAGGTGGATCGCCTGATTGCTGCTTACTTTACAGAAGGTTGTGATGATGCGACCAGAATCAAAATTTACTGCTATATTGCATCCTGTGGTCTGTTGTGGAGCAACTGGTGTGAATATAAGCGCAATCTTGGAGTAGAGTTTGGCGAATATTCGCTTCGACAGTATCGCTATGCAAAGGATTACTACCGAATTGTTCAAGATGAACTGAAAAAGCAACAGGAGGAAGAGTAAATGCCAAAAGTGGAAAGAGCCATCATTATGGCGGCGGGATTAGGAAACCGAATGCATCCAGTAACGTTGACAACACCGAAACCGCTGGTCAAAGTGAATGGGACGCGGATGATTGACACAGTCATTGATGGACTGCATAAAAACGGAATCTATGAGATTTATGTTGTTGTTGGCTATCTGAAAGAACAGTTTGCAGACTTTGAAAAAGAATATCCGGGGGTAAAGCTGATGGAAAACCCCTATTATGATACCTGTAATAACATTGCATCGCTTTACGTGGCAAGAGATTACATTGAAAATGCGATTATTCTGGATGGCGATCAGATTATTTATAATCCTGAAATCCTTGCACCGGAATTTGAACGCTCTGGTTATAACAGTGTTTGGACAGATGGCGAAACGGATGAGTGGCTTCAGACTGTTGAGAATGGCATTGTAACGGCTTGCAGCCGGACAGGGGGGAAAGGCGGATGGCAGCTGTACAGTATTTCCCGCTGGACTGCAGAGGATGGAAAGAGACTGAAACATCATCTGGAAATTGAGTTTGAACAGAAGCAGAACCGACAAATCTACTGGGATGATGTGGCAATGTTCTGCTACCCGGAAGAGTATCAATTGGGTGTCCGCCCGATGAATCAGGACGATATTATAGAGGTGGATAATCTGAGTGAGTTAATTGCTCTGGATGCCAGCTACAAAAAATATGTGGAGGAAAAGTAAATGAATACGAAAAAGGAACACAAAAAAATAGACTGGATGATAACATTGGTGCCTTTGGCAATTGTGATTGCATTATGTGTTCTATTCTTTTTTGCGCCGGAACAGTCGAATGCTGTACTGAGCCAGATTCGTTTTTTCTTTGGTGATACCTTTGGGACATATTACTTAGTAATTGGATTGGGAATTTTCATTCTTTCTCTGTGTATTGCCGGTTCTAAGTACGGTAACATCGTCCTTGGCGAGCAGAGTGAGAAGCCTAAATATTCCTTCTTTGCGTGGGGCTCAATGATGTTTACCTGTGGTCTTGCAGCAGATATTTTGTTCTATTCGTTCTCGGAGTGGGTGCTGTACGCAACTGATCCACATCTGGCAGAGATGGGTAGTATCCAGGATTGGGCAGGTGTATATCCACTGTTCCATTGGAGCTTTATTCCGTGGGGATTCTATTTGGTGCTGGCTGTTGCCTTTGGCTTTATGCTCCATGTGAGAAAAAGAAACCGTCAGAAGTATTCAGAGGCTTGCCGTCCGATTCTTGGAAAGTATACCGATGGCTGGGCAGGTCGCATTATTGATCTGTTAGCTGTGTTTGCCCTCCTTGCTGGTACTGCTACCACTTTTAGTGTAGCAACACCGCTTATGGCAACCATTATCAGTGAACTGTTCCATGTTGCCGTTAGTCGTACTGTAATCAACATTATTATTCTTCTGATTACCTGCGCTGTATATACATATTCCTTGCTGCATGGATTTAAGGGAATCAGCAAGTTGGCAAACATTTGCATTTATATGTTCTTTGGCCTGATTGCGTTTGTTCTGCTGTTTGGTGGAGAAACACGGTATATTATTGAAACCGGTTTTTCTTCCCTTGGACGAATGATCCAGAACTTTGTTGATCTGTCTACGTTCACTGACCCGCTCCGTACATCGAACTTCCCGCAGAACTGGACAATCTACTATTGGGCTTACTGGATGGTATGGTGCGTGGCAGCTCCGTTCTTTATCGGAAATATATCTCGTGGCAGAACGGTACGTCAGACGATTCTTGGCGGTTATGTATTTGGTGTTGGATCAACTCTGACGAGCTTTATTGTGCTTGGCAACTACTCGATGGGTATGCAGGTTACCGGAAAAGCGGATTTTGTTGCACAGTATCTGGCTGATGGTGATCTTTACGGGATGATTGTAAGCGTTATAAAAACAATGCCGTTCGCACCGATCATTATGGCGGTTGTGCTTCTGACGATGATTGCATTCTATGCTACTTCCTTTGATTCTATTGCACTGACGGCTTCTTGCTATAGTTATCATAAACTGGAAGATGGCGAACAGCCGAATAAAGGAATTCAGCTTATGTGGTGTGTTCTTCTGATTCTGCTGCCGATTGCGTTGCTGTTTGCGGAAAGCTCTATGAATAATCTTCAGTCTGTAAGCATTGTTGCCGCATTCCCCATTGGTGCAGTTATTGTGATGATTACTGTCAGCTTTATGATCGATGCAAAGAAATACTTGAATGAAAATTTTCAGTAACTGCCTTGGAACGAGGTGAGAATGTCGTGTCGGCAGAAGTAGTGGAGAATAAGGAAAAATTAGATACATCAGAAGAGATTGTGTTTGATGCAATAAAGGTGGAATATGAACATTGCGTTCAAAGATCCGAAAAACTGGATAGTAAGATAAATATACTATTGACAGTATGTGCGTTTATTTTTGTGCTTCTTACAAGTATAATTGAAAAAGCTGGAACCTTTAATGCTCCAATGGATATGGCACAGTTTTCGTGGATTGTGATTTATTGGATTCTAACACTTGTTGATGTTGTGACATTTTGTGTATTGTTAATAAAACTTGTTACTCTTTTGGGAAGCATTAGTTTTGAAAGGCTTGACATTTGCGATGTTATGGAAAATAATATCATTGAACTGAAGCCAAAGGCTACAGTCAAGTACATTGGAGCAAACTATATGCGGTGCATAGATAGTAACCATTCAATCTTGGAAAAGAAGTATGATGGGTTTAATACTTGCGTGAGACTCCTTGTTGTGAATGTAGTGCTTTCGCTGATTTTGTCTTTTGTATGTGCGTTTATTTCAATGAATTAAGGGAGGAATAGAAATGCCCCAAAATGGATTGAGCAAGGAAGAACTTCTTGCAAAATGTGACACGAGTGAACCTATAACGCGACAAGATATGGGAATGGATTCGAGGCAGGCGACAAACAGTACGGTATATTTAAAGGAAAACAAGGATTATTACGGAACGAAATCTTGGAATTTTTCTCAAGATTCTAACAATAAGAATGATAATTAAAAGGTAAGGTGAGTATTATGCCCAGAACCAAAGGCAGCAAAAACAAGCCCAAAGTGGTCAACGACTTTGCATCCCAGATTGCAGAAAAGCAGTCTACCATCGAAGTTCTCAACACAGAAATTGCGTCTATCACGGCGAACATTGATTCCCTGAAAGCAGAGCTGAAAACTAAACGTGCGGCTTTGAAGTCTGCTGAGAAAGAAGTAGGCAAGCTCCAAGCAAAAAAAGCCAAAGCGGATCAGAAAGCCGCCGAGGAAGCAAAGAAAGCTGAAGCTGAGGCTGTCCTGAAAAAGCTTCTGGCAGACGGCGTGAGCGCGGAAGAAATCCTTGCAAAGCTGAAATAACATCAAAGCCCACAGCGGACAAGTACGAACTTGCCTACTGTGGGCTTTTTCAGTGAAGATAATCTTTACGCAGCATCAAACCGGAAATACCGTGGCAGCTTGAAATGCTTGATAAACGCATGATGCTGGGCGTGGTAGAGTGACGCAGATCGTACCCCAGATGATGCAGTTCAAGAAGTTTTACCATCACCAGATTGAGGTGAATCCGCTTAGCTACAGCAATCTGCGCAGCGTCCAGCCCACGTTTCGTCATTTGATAGACTTCATCACTGTCCAGCATCAGGTGGGATGTGAAAGCGTTATGCTCATAAAGAAGGATGTGCTTGTCCTTAATGGTCAGAAACTTGTTCAGGGTATGCAAGTCCATAAGCAGCTGATGCTCCAGATAATGCCCCAGCGCATAGCCGCACACCATCTGCTTTGTCTGTTTGTCCAGCTGGCGATTGATAAGAATCAAAGGCTTATCAAAATAGAGTGAAAGCAAACCCAACATATCTTTAATGCGGGATGTTTCACTGATGTCCAGACTGCAACTGCGCGTGATCTGTTTGATGTTGCGAGTTCCGGCATTTTGGACAAGTTCGTTGGCAGCTTGGTGAATAAATGCAGAATCCATAATGTGATCTCCTTCCGGGGATGGCATAGTGAATAGAACAGTGATTTACAGGTTCATGATTCGTTCCTTTTCTCGCTTTTGTTCTCGGTACTTAAAATAGGCTTTGTGCATTTCATACATGATGCCGTCCATATCCTGCGGGGTCAACTCTCCGCTGGCAAATAGCTCAGTAAGCTCAAATGCGAGATGCTGGGCTTCTATTTTGCCCTTTTTTCCGTAGGCTTCGGCGGCACGTTCGATAAATAAAGACTGATCCGGCTGTAAATAGGTCAGAGGTACATGGAATATATCGGCCATCTTTTCGAGCATTTCAATACTGCGAGGGTAGCGGCCATCCCGCTCCCATCCGATGATCGTTCTTTTGTTGATACCCAGACATTGTGCCAATTCGTCCTGTGTTAAAGAATGCTTCTTTCGTAGATCGCGAACTTTCTCTCCAAATTTCATGTTTGCAACCTTTCTATGGCGTAGTTATCGTGCTGTAACAATGTGCAACGGGATTTGTAAATATTCAATCTGAAAGATGCAACGAATTTTCACATTTTCCTCTTGACACGGCGGCACGACTTGCTTATAATATATGCTATATTCTATCATCTTTTGGATTATTATACCGTAAAAATCGTAAATATGCAAGCCGAAAAAGGTGAAAAAAGAGCGGAAGTTCAAAAGGTGAAATTGAATAGAGGGAAAAAGAAACTTAAACCAACACAAAGGAGGCCGTGAGAAGATGAGCAACGGAGAACATGAAATCCGCACCCCAAAGGGTCTGCGGATCGGAAATCGCAGTGTCGTTGATGGAAAGAACATGCTCCAGATCAAGCGTGGTGGCTGTGAAGATTATATTTCTGCTGAGTCTCTGGTGGAGTGCATTCACGGCCTTCCCGTAAAGAATATCGAATTTTTCACAGCAGAGAACCAACGGAAAGAAGCCTGAAGCAGAGTGCTTCATCGGACACTGAAATTGCAGAGGTGGAATCTTAGGCGGCACCTGGTTAGCCGACCAGCTCCATCAGATGTTCTTTTGGGTCTACAATATAATATCTGTTTGTTTAGAGCGATACCGTAGCAATATGTGATATAGGCCGGAACAGAATGAGCGAATGCAGTGCAGTAGTGCGCCTGCAAGTAGTTCATCCTGTTCCGGCTTTTTTTATTTTTCAAAATTTTTTGAAAAACTGTATTCCAAAATGGCTTTGCGGATTCCTATTAGTATAGGGACTTCAAACAAATAGAAAGCAGCAAGAGGAATCTTAGATTCCCGTTCAAAAAAAAACGGGTGAATCTGGGATGATTTTTGCTGCTTTTTTCAGTTCACCCGAAGCCGAAAGGCAGAAAGGTGGACAAAATGCTTACATTAAAAAAGGTCAAGGAACTGGTAGAAGCACCTTCCCATGCAAAGCGCACTCCTTCTCCCAAGATGCTTTTCGAGGAAGGTATCGTGCTACTTCGCAGGGAATTTGATCAGGGCAGTCATCTAACGGTCTACAACAGCGGTTATGTTTTGTTTTCTGCAGGGAAGCGAAACACCGTGTTCCATATCCATGACTGCTGTGGAGACTATGCCTACGATGCAGCAGAGGGTAAGGGCGATGTAATCAAGGAAGAGTATTTTGAAAACTGCGAGTGGCATATCCGTGCTTTGTTTGAGGGTGAGCGGAAGATGGAAGATAATCAGGCAAAGTGCGAGGGTGCAGGGCGAAGCAATGTGTGTGTTTCCTACCACGCATTATCGGAGGACTGGAGTGAGATTGCTGACCGCACGATCAATATGTTGGAAAAGATTATTGAGAATGAAGCTGTTCATGCGATGCTGGCTGTTCTGACAGATAAACAGCGTGACCTCATCCATCAGCAGTTTGTTCTTGGAAAGACCCATCAGGAAATTGCAGACGATATGGGAATATCGCGTGGGTCGGTAACAAGAGCGGTAAATCAGGCTCTTGAACGGATTCGCCGGAAATTTGATTTTGAAGCACATTATGAATTGGCAGCGGGAGGTTTGGCATGAGAGGGGAACGTCAAATGAACAAGAACTCACAGCGGTTAGAGGATGGTGCAAGCGGTTCTCCTTATGTAAATAGGTGTGGCGAGTATACCATCGAGGTCGAATTTGCTGGTAGCAGTTCTCTGGAAAGCTGCATTGCAGCCTATCTCAATGAAAAATATCGAATTATATAAAAACAAAACTTTCGATTTTGCGTCAAAAACCGATGACCTGGAGAAAAAATCAAAAATTTCTAAATTTTTTTTGAAAATTGTATTCCAAAAAGGCCCTGCGGATTCCTATTAGTGTAAGGGGTACACAAAAGAAACCTCTCACAAAAGCTCTTTGACAACTGAATAAGCCATCCCAGAGAGATACTTCTGGCACTGAATGTGCATCCTGCGTGTCTTACCAGAAAATACGCCGCTGAAATATGGGGCAGGAACGGGCTGGGGCAGAATGGCAAAGCTCAAATAACAGCAGATACACTGCGGTGGAGCAAGAAAATGTGTTCCACTGCAGGAATGTACTGTTATTTCTAATAGTGCAAATCTAATCCGACAGGGGGTGATGAATTTACATGGAGTACCCGTATTTCAAAGGTCTGGAAGCAGACCGATACAGCTTTTACCGTGTGCCGAAAGCACTGGTCAAGGCTGATCTGTTCCAGAAGATGTCCGGGGATGCCAAACTGCTGTATGCTGTGCTGCTGGATCGTATGAGCCTTTCCATTAAGAACGGCTGGCAGGACAAGCACGGCAACGCCTACATTATCTGCACGATAGAGGAAGTCATGGACTCTATTCATTGTGCCAGACAAAAGGCAGTCAAACTGCTGGATGAACTGGAACAGGAGTTTCGGCTCATCGAGCGGCGCAGACAGGGACTTGGCAAACCCAATCTGCTGTATGTGAAAGACCTTTATGCGGGGCTTTCGCAATCAAACTACTGGAAGTATGAAAATCATACTTCCAGCGGTATGAAAAACGAACTTCCGGGAGTTCCAAAATCAAACGGAAGTAATACTGAGAAGATAAATAAGACAGATAATAGTGAAACTGATCTTATCTATCCGGCTGAACTGCAGGAAGAAGAACAGTACCGCCGCTATTTCAAGGAGGCTCTGGAACTGGAAATTCTGGAACAGGGCTATCCGGCAGATAAAGCGGTTCTGTATGAGATTTTGGAACTGCTGGTGGAAACTGTCACCAGCAGAAAGAAGTTCCTGCGCATCTGTGGGGAAGAAAAGCCGAAGGAGGTGGTGAAAAGCCGCCTGATGAAGCTGGATTCCTCGCATATCCAGTATATATTGGAGTGCTTAAAAGAAAACAGCACTCAGATCCGGAACATCAAGCAATACCTGCTGGCAACACTCTACAATGCACCTGTAACCGTGGACAGCTATTATTCCGCACAGGTTCGGCATGAATTTGGGTGGAGTGGCAGAGTAGATAAGAACTAGGAGGACAACCCCATGAACATCGTATTCATGAGTATGGACACGCTGCCCTCTACGCTGTGGGCGCGTGATCTGTATGACCAGATGCACATTCGCAGCGATTTCCGCAAGTGGTTCCCGCGTATGTGCCAGTATGGCTTCATCGAGGGCCGCGACTACGAGTATATGCCCCGTGTCCGACTGCAGGATGAGGGCGGGCGCACGGTCCAGCGGTATGTGAAAGACTACCGCATCACGCAGGACATGGCAAAGAAGCTCTGCAAGCTGCACCATACGGCAGTCGGCGCGGCGTATCGTCCGCAGCCGTTTGATTGGGATGTGCTGCTTGGTCTGCTGCATAAGAAGCCGCCGCGTCGAAGCAGCTATGAAGCACAGTTGAGCGATTCCGATTCGCTGGTGACGACCACGCAGATTGCCAAAGAGTACGGCTGCGGAGCCAAGGTGTTCAATCGGATGCTGCACTTGCATGGCATCCAGTACCGAGCCAACGGTCAGTGGGTACTGTATTCGGAACACCACGGTAAGGGCTATACGTCCAGCCTGACGTTCCGGCTCCAGTGCAGCGATGGTTCCGAGGTGGAAAAGCTGCATACTGCATGGACGCAGAAAGGCCGGAAGTTCCTTTACCACACTTTGAAGCGGCGCGGTGTGCTGCCGCTGGCTGAACAGGGAGGTTAATCCTATGAATTTTACCGATAATCCGTTTGAACGCATGATGCGCCAGCGTCCGGGAACGGACAGCGGCCATCCCTGCAAGCACTGCCGCCACAAATGGGAGTGCGGCTATCTGCTGCACCAGTGTCGCAAGAAGTTCCGCTCGGTGCTGGGTGATACCGCGCCGCCTGCAGCCGGAGCAGTCCGCCCCTGATGCAGCGGCAATAGAAAGGAGGTGAACAGCCGTGCAGGAAGAAGTCAACGAGAAAACCATCTCGCTGTGTATCAAAGGAGGAAAAATCACTGCACAGATTTTGAAAGCAGCCCTAATAAAGCTGCTGGCAGAGATGGGCAAGAAAAAGCAGCGGGGGAAAGGAGAAAAAAGCCAATGTAAGAAAACAGGTCGGCAGAGCATTAAGAGCCTGCAAAAGAGTGGCGCACAGATCACGAACATCGTGGTTACGGACAATAACATCAAGTCGTTTGACCGGGTGGCCCGAAAGTATGGCATTGATTATAGTCTGAAAAAAGTGGAACAGGAGGGGAAAAGTGAATATCTGGTCTTTTTCAAGGCCAAGGACGTGGATGTTATGACTGCCGCCTTTAAGGAGTACACCAGTGAAACGCTGAAAAAGCAGAAGCGTGAATCGGTGCGTCAGAAGCTGGAAAAGGTGAAAGCGGAACTTTCCAATCACCGTCAGCTCAAGAAAGAAAAAAAGAGGGAGCAGGAACCGATACGATGAAGAATCTGAAAAAACCTGCCCGTCTGCCGCGCAAAGCACCGTCCAACCAGACGGGCGGGACGGCATGGGGCAAAAAACTGGCTGCAGAGTTCAGTAGGATGGCGCAGACAGCAGATATGAAAAAGCTGATCCTGCTGAATTTCCCGTACATCATCGCCTTTTACATGGTGGAGAAAGCCGCATGGCTCTACCGTCATTGCAATGGCGATTCCGTGGTGGACAAGCTCATGGTTCTTTTTATGAACTTTGGCCTGGCCTACAAAAGTGTCTTGCCCAGTTTTCACCCGTTTGACTTGCTGGTGGGTCTGGTCGGTGCGGCTGCACTGAAAGCAGTAATCTACTTCAAAGGGAAGAACGCGAAGAAGTATCGGCAAGGCGAGGAATATGGCTCTGCCCGTTGGGGCAACCAGAAGGACATCGAACCTTTTATTGACCCGGTATTCGAGAACAACGTCATCCTCACACAGACCGAACGCCTGATGATGAGTGGTAGACCAAAGCATCCGAAGTATGCTCGGAATAAAAACGTCATTGTGATCGGCGGCAGCGGCAGCGGTAAGACCCGATTTTACGTCAAGCCCAACTTGATGCAGATGCCCCAAAAGGTCAGCTATGTCCTGACCGATCCCAAAGGCACAATTATTGTCGAGTGCGGAAAGATGCTCTCGGATGCCGGGTATAAGATCAAAGTCCTGAACACCATCAACTTCAAAAAATCCATGCGGTACAATCCGTTCCATTACATCCGCAGTGAGAAGGATATTCTGAAACTGGTCAATACCATCATCGCCAACACAAAGGGTGATGGAGAAAAATCCGGCGAAGATTTCTGGATCAAAGCGGAACGGCTGCTCTACTGTGCATTGATTGGCTACATCTGGTATGAAGCCCCGGAGGAGGAGCAGAACTTCTCCACGCTGCTGGAGTTCATCAACGCAAGCGAAGCCCGCGAGGATGACGAAGAGTTTAAGAATCCTGTGGATGAGCTTTTTGAGGAACTGGAACAGAAGAAACCGGAGCACTTTGCAGTCCGTCAGTACAAGAAATACAAACTGGCGGCAGGCAAAACGGCGAAATCCATCCTCATTTCCTGCGGTGCCAGATTAGCCCCATTTGACATTGCGGAGCTGCGTGACCTGATGGCCTACGATGAAATGGAACTGGATTTGCTGGGGGACCGTCGCACAGCCTTGTTCGTTATCATTTCCGATACGGACGATACGTTCAATTTCGTGGTGTCCATTATGTACACCCAGCTTTTCAATCTGCTTTGTGACCGTGCAGACGATCAATGCGGAGGTCAGCTAAAGTATCATGTGCGGCTGCTGCTCGATGAGTTTGCGAACGTCGGTCTGATCCCAAAGTTTGATAAGCTGATCGCCACCATCCGCAGCCGCGAGATTTCGGCATCCATCATCCTGCAATCTCAGAGCCAGTTGAAAACCATCTACAAAGATGCCGCAGAAACCATCATCGGCAACTGCGACACCATGCTGTTCCTCGGCGGTAAGGAAAGCTCGACACTCAAAGAGATTTCTGAAACCTTGGGGAAAGAAACCATCGACCTATATAACACTTCGGACACGCGCGGTCAAAGCCCATCATTTGGGACAACCTACCAAAAGACTGGCAAGGAGCTTATGAGCCGGGACGAGCTTTCTGTCATGGATGGCAGCAAGTGCATCCTGCAGCTGCGCGGAGTCAGGCCATTCCTGAGCGACAAATTCGACATTACCAAGCATAAGCGGTACAAGGAGCTTTCAGACTTCGATAAGAAAAACGCTTTCGATGTAGAACGCTACCTGAAGCACGAACTAAGGCTGCGGATGGATGAAGAATTTGATTGCTACGAGGTGGATCTGTCCGAAGAAAGCACAGCATAGGAAGGAGGTCATTATCCGAAGTAAATACACCCGCCCGCCTGTCCGGGCAGACCCCGTGGCAGGAAATTCACCCGACTGATCTCTACATTTTGCGATTCCAAAAGGCTGATTTTTTATGAAAATGAAAGGAGAAGCCAGAATTGCAGGAGCAGGCAGCACCGAAGATGTGCTAGCCTGTTTTTCTTTTGGAATCGTACTTTTTATCAATGCTGCAATCTGGCGAAAAACGACTATGGAATTCTTCAATCAGGCTATTACCGTTCTGCAGACTCTCGTTGTTGCCATCGGCGCGGGCCTTGGTGTTTGGGGCGTTGTGAACCTCATGGAAGGGTACGGAAACGATAACCCTGGCGCAAAGTCGCAGGGCATGAAGCAGCTCATGGCGGGCGGCGGCATCATCGTCATTGGCACCACAC
>ERZ836760.1421-NODE-1421-length-25932-cov-6.550798_pt1 | contig 25932 bp, 13 predicted proteins | sample MGYA00519941_ERZ836760 | MGnify/ENA primary metagenome ERZ836760 (study PRJEB31850, sample SAMEA3708807) | human gut metagenome | biome: human gut; feature: human-associated habitat; material: faeces | place: China | collected 2014 ... | reverse complement strand
ATTCACATTTTTTGTCGAAAAAAGAAAAAATAATAAAAAAAATTAAAAAATTTTTAAAAATGTATTGACAAATAAAAAAAAATATTGTAATATAAATAAGCATTACGAATGCAACAAAGAAATGGGCTATTAGCTCAGGTGGTAGAGCACTTGACTTTTAATCAAGTTGTCCCGCGTTCGAGTCGCGGATAGCTCACCAAAAGAACTAAATAAACGAGAGCTTATTTAGTTCTTTGTATATTAGGCCCCTTGGTCAAGCGGTTAAGACACCGCCCTTTCACGGCGGAGACATGGGTTCGATTCCCGTAGGGGTCACCAATTTTGCCACTTTAGCTCAGTTGGCCAGAGCATCGCACTTGTAATGCGAGGGTCATCCGTTCGAATCGGATAAGTGGCTCCATAATAAAGGTCATTAGTTTTGAGAAAACTCTTAATTAATGGCTTTTTTATTTTATAAAAATAAGAGTAAAGGAATAAAAATAATATGAATAAAGTCGTAATAATAACAGGAGCATCAAGAGGAATAGGAAGAGAAATCGCAAAAACATTAGCACAAAATGGATTAAAAGTAATAGCAAATTACAATAAGTCACAAAAAGAAGCAAAAGATTTAAGAGAAGAATTAAAAAATGAAAATATTGAAATTGACATTTTTAAAGCAGATGTATCAAAAAGGGAAGAATGCAAAAAATTAGTAAACTTTGTACTCGAAAAATATAAAAAAATTGATATTTTAATTAATAATGCAGGAATAGATAAATGCCAATTAATAACAGAAGTAACAGATGCGGATTGGAATAATTTAATTAATACAAATTTATATTCAGCATTTTGCATGTGCCAAGAAGTTTTACCAAATATGATACATAATAAAGAAGGAAATATAATAAATATATCGTCAATATGGGGAATAGTAGGAGCTTCACAAGAAATTATGTATTCAATAACAAAAGCAGGACTTGATGGATTAACAAAAGCATTAGCCAAAGAAGTAGGACCATCACATATAAGAGTAAATTCAATTGCACCAGGTTTAATAGATACAGATATGAATAAAGAATTAACTGAAGAAGAAATAAATTATATAAAAGAAGAAACACCTCTTCAGAAAATTGGAAAAGTAGAAGATATTGCCAAATGTGTCAATTGGCTAATAGAGGATAGTTTTACAACTGGACAAGTTATTTCAATTAATGGGGGATGGATTATAACTTAAAAAGAATAAAATCTCAGAATTTGATTTATTAAAAATGAATTTCTGAGATTTAATTTTGTGTCAAAAAAACTATTGCCTATTCAATAAATAAAATTAGAATTCATAATAGATATATTAGAATAAAAAATAATATGGTAAAAGAATAATTAAAAAACAGTAATAAAGATAAATTACATGAATTTATGTGGTTACAATAAAAAAGCAAGTTAACCTTGCTATTTTCAATATTTTAGAGTAGAATATAAATATACAAAACAGAAAAGGACATAAGGGAAAGGAGTGAGAAGATGTTAAAATTGCCATACGGAATAAGTAATTATGAAGAAATAATAAGAGATGGATATGAATATGTAGACAAAACAAAATATATAGAGAAATTAGAAAATTTATCAGAAAAAAGAATAATGTTTTTAAGACCAAGAAAATTTGGAAAAACACTATTTACAAGTGTATTAGAAAATTATTATGATGTAAAAAAATCAGATAAATTTGAAGAATTATATGGAAATACATATATAGGAAAGAATCCAACAGAAAATAAAAATAAATATCATATATTAAGATTTAATTTTTCAGGAATAGATACAAGCACAGTAGAAAGTACAATAAATGGATTTAAAAATGAAGTATTATCATCAATACAAGTATTTGTAAGTAAATATAGTATAGATTTCTATGTTAATTGGGAACAAGAAGCAGAAAATGTTTTAGACAATCTTATAAAATCATTTGGAGCACAAAGAGAAAATGAAAAAATATATGTAATAATAGATGAATATGATCATTTTGCAAATGAATTATTAGGATTTGCACCAGATAAATTTAGGGACCTAGTATCAAAAAATGGAAAAGTAAGAAAATGGTATGAAATCTTGAAAAAAGGAACAGAAACGGTAATAGACAGAATATTTATAACAGGAGTAGCGCCAATAACATTAGATAGTCTAACAAGTGGATTTAATATAGGAAAAGATATAACACAAGATGTAGATTTTAATGAAATGATGGGATTTACCCAAGAAGAATTGATACGAATGTTAGATAGACAAGAAATAAGTAAAGAAGAACAAGCAGAAATATTACCAATAATGAAAAATAATTATGATGGATATAAATTTTCTATAAAAGCAAAAGAACAAATATATAATTCAAATATGTGTTTATATTTCTTAACAGATTATGTAAGACTAGGAGAAATACCAAGCAAACTAATAGACATGAACATAGCAAGTGATTATAGCAAACTAGGAAATATGTTAGATTTATGTGTTGGAGAAAATAGAGAAGAAATATTAGAAAGAACAATATCAGGAGAAGGAATAGCAAGTGAAATAACAGAAAAGTTTAATCCAGCAATAGAGTTTACAGAAAAAGACATGATATCAATGCTATATTATTTAGGATATTTAACAATAGCAGGAGAAGAATTTGGGTATCCAAAATTAAAAATACCCAATATAGTGATGAAAGAAATATATTCTGATTATTTTATAAAAACCATCAAAAAAGTAATAAATGTAAATATAAATGAAAATTATGTGCAAATAACAAAAGAAATAGCACAAGATGGAAAAATAGATAAAATATTAGAATTATTAAAAACATATATAAACAATTTATCAAATAGAGATTTAATAAAATTTGATGAAAAATATGTAAAACTAATATTTTATTGTATATCAATGAACTTAAATTTATATAGAGTAAAATCAGAAATGGAAGTACAAAGAAAATATCCAGATTTATTATTAATACCAAAACAAAAGCCAGAAGAATATTATTCTGTAATGATAGAATTCAAATATTTAAAAAAAGAAGAAAAAAATAAACTAGAAGAAAAACAAAAGGAAGCTAAAGAACAAATAAAAGAATATAGCAAATTTGAAGAAATAAAATCATTACACAAGTTAAGAAAATATACAGTAGTAGCAGTAAATGATGAAATATATATAGAAGAGATATAAAATAAAAAAGTAATTGCAAATAATCTAAGAAAAAAGAAGTTATTCTGTTTAATAATAACTTCTTTTAATTTTAAAATTTATTTATACTAATTTTCCTCAGTTTTAACATTTTTCTTTTTATAATTACCAGAAATAATTTTTGGTAAATATGTAATAATTTTATATACAGCTAAACGAATTTTTTTACTCCATAAATAAGCTTTTTTTAATTTTCTAGGAGAAGATAAAGAATTAGATTCATTATCTAAAACTAATAATTCAGTAGGTAATTTTTCCAAATTAAAAATATAATTTTGTCCTTCATTATTATCCCACTCATTATTTCCATTTCTAAAACAGAAATTAAAAGATTCCCCTTCACCTAATTGAATTTCAGCTTGAAATCCTAAATCTGTTTTTTCCATTTTTATATCATTTATATTATCCCAATTTATTCCAAAACCATAATGAATAAAAACTTCTTCAGAAGCATCTTGAAAAAATTTACCTGTATATGAAATTTTAACTTTACTATTTTCAACTAATTTATCTGTATTAAAAAAAATATTCTTTGTTAATTCCATAGATATTCTCTCCTCGTTTATCTTTTGCTACAACTATTATAATATTAAATTTTACAATCTTCAAGCATTTTTTATAAAAACAAACAAAATAACAAAAATGTAATTAAATTGTAACTTATTTGTAATAAAAATCACAAAAAAAGAAGAAAAAATATATGGTATTTAAAAATAGTAAATGAATATTATTGAATATAGGAATAGTAAATAATGTATAAAATATAAAAATAAGTAATTTTTATATAGTATTAAACACTAATTTGTAGCGAAAAAACAGCATATAAAAACAAATTATTTTTTAAAAATATTGTCAAAAAAAATAGAATATGGTACTATTTAATTAGAATATTTAAAGGGGTAGATTGAATGAAAGAAAAAACAATGGAAGAAGAAAAAAACATAGATAAAAAAGAAATTACTAATGAATCTAATGTAATAGAAGAAAAAAATAATGAAAAGAAAAAAGAAATGGTAGAAGAAAACAAAGTAAAAGATTCAAAAGAAAAAAAAGAAAACGAAAAAAAGCATGAAAACAAAAAAGAAAAGAACTTAAAAAAAGAAAGCAAAAAAGAGAAAAAAGATAAAGATGAAAAAAATAAAGATAGAGAAAGCAAGTTCAAAAAAATAGAAGACAATAAAAAAGCTAAATCTGAATTTGAAAAAATGCAAGACCAAAAAGAACAAACTATAAAAAAACGTAAAAAAAGAAAAAAGGCAATAATAATAAGTTTAATTTTAGTAATATTAATGGCAATTTTCTCTACAATATTCGCATTTATAAATATAAACAATGAAAAAATAATAAGTGGTGTTACAATAAAAGGAATAGAAGTTTCAGGGTTAACAAAAGAAGAGGCAATGGCAAAATTGGAAACAATATATTCTGAGAAATTGGAAAAAGATTTAAAATTAAAATATGGTGAATATGAATCAGAACTAAATCCAACACTTATGGAAGTAAAATATGATATTGAAAATGCAGTAAATGAAGCATATTTACTAGGAAAAGATGGAAATATCTTCGTAAATAATTACAAGATTTTAAGTACATTAATACAGAAAAAAGATATAAATGTAAATATGACATTAAATGAAGAAGTAACAAAACAAACAATAAATGATATGGTGCAAAATTTACCAGGAATAATGTTAGAGTCAAGTTATACTGTTGAAGGAAACAAATTAATTATAACAAAAGGAAAAGATGGAATAGTTATTGATACAGATACATTATTAAATAAAGTAAAAAATACTTTAAATAATATAAATAAAACAGAAGAATATATAGAAATTCCAACAACAAATAAATCACCTGCACCTATTGATATTGATAAAATACATAGTGAAGTATATAAAGAAGCAAAAGATGCATATTATACAAAAAATCCATTTACAGTATATCCAGAAGTAGAAGGTGTGGATTTTGATGTAGAAGCTGCTAAAAAGATGATAGAAACAGAAAATAAAGAAGAATATGTAATACAATTAAAAATAACAAAACCAAAAGTAACAATAGATCAAATAGGACCAGAAGCATTTCCAGATCAATTATCAACATTTAAAACTAGATATGATGCAAGTGACAAGGATAGAACAACAAACTTAATACTTGCTTGTAAAAAATTAGACGGAAAAGTAATAATGCCAGGAGAGACATTTTCGTATAATGCAACTTTAGGACCAAGAAGTACAGCAACAGGATACAAAAATGCAAAAGTATATGAAAATGGAGAAGTAGTAGATGGTATAGGAGGAGGAATATGTCAAATATCTTCAACACTATATAATGCAGCACTAATGGCAGATATGGAAATTGTAGAAAGAAGAAATCATCAATTTGTAACATCTTATGTAGGAGCTGGAAGAGATGCAACAGTTGTATATGGATTAACTGATTTCAAATTTAAGAATACTAGAAAATATCCAATAAAATTAAAAGCATCATCTGTAAGTGGAATTGCAACAATATCAATTTTTGGAATAAAAGAAGAAGAAAGAGAATATACATACACATTTAAAACAAATACAATATCTACAATACCATTTACAACAAAGTATGTAGAAGATGCAAGTTTACAACCAGGGCAAGAAATAGTAAAACAAAAAGGTGCAAATGGTTTAGTAACACAAACATATATGACAAAAATGAAAAACGGAAAAGTAATATCATCACAATTATTATCTAAGGATACCTATAGTGCAATGCAAAAAATTATTAGAAGGGGAAAAGCAAAAACAACAGTTCAAGAAAATAAACCCGTAGAGAACAAAGAAGAAAGTAATGACAATAAAACTCAAAATAAAGTAGAGACAAATACTCAAAATGAAAATAAGCAAGAAAATATAATTCAATAAAAAAATAAAAAAAGACTGATCTAGAAATACTAGGTACAGTCTTATTTTATAATTAGCCATAGAAAAATTTAAAGTTTTACAAGAAAAAGTAAAACTAAATTGGATATTAAAATTTAATTTCAAAAATGTAATAATTTATTATCAAAAAATAAAAAACATAAAATATTAGAATCCCTAGGAAATGAAATTATTCGCATAAAACTATTTAAAAGATGAAAAAAGTAATAAAAAGGTAACAAAAAAGTAATAAAAAAGTAATAAAAAATAGAAAAATGTCTAAGAAAAGTATCCCTAAAGCTAAAACAAGTATAGGCAAAGTCTACCAAAATAACTATATTGAAAAGAATATATACATATATTAATATATATATAAGGCAATATGTCTAAATTAGTTATTTTAGGAGGAAATATGAAAACAAAATCAAAAAAAGCAATAATAACTTTAATTTTATGTGTAATTTCTACACTCATATTAATATTTTCAATAAGAACTGTACAAGCAGAAGAAACAAAAACAGATATGAGATTAAATGTAGGAATAGATCTAGAAAAATATATCAACTATGATATATCAGAAAAAGATAAAGGAACTATAGTGCAATTTAATATTAATACAGAAATTGGCTATGGAGAAGAAAAGAAATATATTCCTTTTAAAGAAACAGAAACTATCATTAGTTTAAATAAAATAGAAGAAAAATATCCAAGTGAAGTTAAGGTAATTGAAAAAAGAACAGAAATAACTAATGGTAAAATAGCAAATAAAGAAGCAAATTATGAATATGATAAAAACACAGGAAAAGTAAGAATAAAAGCTAATAATATAAACGAAAATGGAGAACTAATATATTCAGGAAAACCACAAGAAAAAGCAAAAGATGAATATATAGTTATCTGCTATTATGATACATTTTCATCAGAAAAACCAAGTAGAGCCATTAATATCGATGTAACAACTAAAGCGATATTAAATACAGAGGAAAACAAAGAAATAGTTGGTGAGCAAAAATTAGAAGAAAATGTTAGTGAAAACATAGGAGAAATTACATCTATAAAATATAACACAGAAGATATATATAATGGTAATATCAAATCAAATATAATAAATAAAACAGAGTATGCAACAGTATACAAAGAAAAAGAAGAAATAGTAATTAGCAAAAAGGAGGCACAAGAAAAATTAACATTAACAGAGGACAATAGTTTTTTAAAGGTGTATAAAAATGAAGACGAAGAAAATGTAAGAGAATTAGCAAATAAAAACAATTTAGTATATAAAAGTACAAAATTCCTAAAAGACAATATAATTCAAATTTTAGGAGAAGAAGGAAAAGTTGAGATTTTAGATAAAAACAACAATATAATATTTACTATTGATAAAAATTCTAATTTTGAGGAAGACGGAACAATAACTATAAATTATCCAGAAGATATGGAAACAGTAACAATAAAAACTAGCAACATTTTGAAAGAAGGAATTTTAGAAATAGAAAATACAAAAGAAATAAAAAGCACAATGTTAGATTCTGAAAACATAAGAATAAAGACAATTACAAAAATAGAAGGAATAAAAGAAGAAAAAATAATAGAAGAAATAGAAGGTGAAGTAAAAGAAGAAACAAAGGAAGAAACAACATTTATAAATAAAACAGAAAATTTTGCAGATATTAAGGAAGCACAAACAGATATAAAATTCGATATAAGTAATACAAAATGGACAAATAAAGAACAAAATGAAGTAGAATTTAATATATACTTAAATGCAGATAATATTCAAAAAAATATGTTTAAAAATCCAAGTATAAGAATAAATTTACCAGAGCAAGTAGAAAAAATAATATTAAAAGATACATCAATGGTATATGGAAATGGTTTAGAATTAGAACAACCATACATAGAAAAAGATGAAAATGGAAAGTGGAGTCTTATAGCAAATTTAAAAGGAAGTCAAACTAAATATAATGAAGGAAGCGAATTAGGATTATCTACTAATATAAAAATTTCTACAACTATAATTTTAAAGAAAGAAATTGAAAATGATATTAGCAATATAGACATGGAATATTCTAATGAATATGACATAAATAATAAAAAAGAATTTGGAAACAGAAATATTGAAATACAAATAGAAAAATATAAAGAAGAAAAACCGTTAATAGAAAATCAAGAACAAACAGAAGAAAATCAAAAAGAGGAAATAACAGAAGAAAATAAGGAGGAAAATAAAGAAGAAGTATTAAAGGAAGAACAACAAACAGAAGAAATACAAAATATAGAAAATGCAGATAAAATAACATTAGAAGTATTACCAACAAAAGGAGATACAAAAATCAATGAAGGTGATACTGTATATGAAGGAGAATATATAAAATATAATATTAAAATAAAAAATACTTCAGATGAAAAAATAGAAAATCTAAAAATAAAAGCTAATATAGCAGAAGGAACAACATATGGAGAACTAGAAACAGATTTTGATAGTTATGCAGGAAAATATGAATATAATTTTGATAAAGAAATAAAAACAAAGGATATTAGCATAGGAACAATAAATCCTAGTGAAACAAAAACAGTATTTTATGAAGTTCGAGTAGATGATTTACAAGAAAATCAAAATGAAAAAAATATAAGTAGTGATATAGGATTATACATAGGAAATACAAAAATCAATGAGTATCAAATAAGTAATAAAGTAGAAAATGCAGATGCAAAAATATTTGTAGATGCAAAATTAGATAATGGTGTAAATAGATGGAATTATGGTGTTAATTTAAAAGGGGAAGAAGGAAAAGAAGTAACAGTATATTTAAAATTCCCAAAAGAATTTGAATTAAAATGGCTTGCCCACGGAAGTACAGAATTTGAAGAAGTACCATCAGATAAAGTAACAATAGAATCAGATAATACTGTTAAAGCAACATTAAAAATAGATAATAATATGCCATATTTACTTGAAGGAACTATGGATAGCTCAAAAATAGATAAAGATTATGATAAGTCAGTAAAAACATTAATTACAACTGCAAAAGTAGTAATAGATGGGAAAACATATATGGCAAATGAAAATAGAGCAGATTTAAAATATAAAAATGCAAGTATTACTATGAATTCACCAACAGAGGGAGAAGAAGTTAAATATGGTGATACTATAGAATATGATATTAATGTAAAAAATACAGGTGGACATAATTTTAACACAGGAATGGAAGATGTTATATCTATAAAATTAACAGATTATTTACCAGAAGAAATAAAACCAATTAGTGTAACATACGAAACATGGGAGATAAATGAAAAAGAAGAAAATAATGGAAGCAAATATAAAAAAGTAGAAAAAACAGAGGACATAAGTAGTAAAAAACAAGATTCAGAAGGAAATACATTACCAAATGTTGATATTTTATGTTTAATACCAGAAGGTGAGACTGCCAAAATTAAGGTTAAAGCGACAGTTGGAATGGTATATAAGAAGACAGAAATAGAAAATTTTGCTACAATAACTTCAGAAAAAAAAGAGATAGTAGATGGAAAAGAAGAAATTTATTCTGTAATAGGAATAAAGAAATCAAATATTGTTAAACATACAATATTACCATATGATATAGATCCAGATAAACCAACAGACCCTGACAAACCAACAGATCCAGATAAACCAATAGATCCGGACAAACCAATAGACCCTGATAAACCAGTAGATCCAGAAAATCCAGACAAACCTCAAGAAGAAACACATAAAATTTCAGGAATTGCATGGATAGACGAAAATGAAGACGGAAAAAGACAAACTGATGAAGGTGTTCTAAATGGAATAACAGTAATGTTAGTAGATATGGAAAACCCTAATAAAGTAAAAGAAAAAGTAGAGACAAATTCAGATGGAACATACACGTTTACAAATGTAATTAATGGAAATTATGTGATAATATTTATGTATGATACAAGTAATTATAGAATAACAACATATAGTAAAAATGGAGTTGAAAGTTCAAATAATTCTGATGTTTCAGATCAAGAAATAAAGTTAAATGGAATAAAAGTAAAAGTAGGAGCAACAGATGTATTAAATGTAAATACTAATATAAACAATATTGATATTGGATTAATAAAAAATAAGATCTTTGACTTTAAATTAGATAAAACAATTAGTAAAGTTACAGTACAAACAAAAAGTCAAGTAAAAGAAATAAAATATGATAACAGCAAATTGGCTAAAGTTGAAATCAAAGCAAAAGAAATAGAAGGAGCAAAAGTAACAGTAGAATATAAAATAAAAGTAACAAATGAAGGAGAAATAAGAGGAACTGCAAATTCAATTGTAGATTATTTACCAGAAGGATTTGAATTATCGAAAACCTCTAGTAATACATGGAAAAAAGAAAAAAATGGAGAAATTACAAATGACAGTTTAACAAGTAAAAAAATAGAACCAGGTGAAAGCGAAACAGTAACTCTGGTAGTAACTAAAAATGTTACAGGAAACAATATAGGACAATTTACAAATAAAGCAGAAATAAAGACATCAAGTAATGAAAATCAAATTAAAGATATAGATTCAGTTTCAAACAATAAAGAAGAAAACGAGGATGATTTTTCTAAAGCAGATATAATTATTTCTATCAGCACAGGAATTATAACATATATTTCATTAGGAATGATTTTAACTATATTAATAGCAATTGCTTTAATAATTGCAAGAAAAAAAGGAAAAATAAATAAAATATTTAAAACATTTACAATTATGATACTAGTAGGAATAGTATTTCTTACATCAAATAATATTTACGTAGAAGCTTCATATGCTCCATCTACTACAAATTTTAGTATTGATGCTTCAGGAGGAACAGACAGTAGATATTTCTTTGGAGGACCATATAATGTAGGTGGATGGTGTATGAATATTGGAACTGAAAACCAAGACAGGTGGGATACAAGCCTTACACTTTATAATTTATTCAATGAATCAGTTACTGTTATTTCAAGCAATACAACGATTACTGGGCAAATTGAATTAAATAAATTAAATGATGTAATAGGAATTAAAAACTTTGATGATAATAACTATTTACTAGGACCTTTTTCAATAAGCTGTAATAATAATAATGTGGATTTGATTTATATAAAAGACAAAGATGGAAATGCAATTGATAATTGGGCAACATGTGATGAAAATGGAAATGGATTAGTAGTACAAGGAACGATAACCTTTTATATAAAAATGCCCAAAAGTAATGTTCAAAAAGGAATTTCGAGTATAAGATTAGATAATACAGGAACAGTAACAACAAAAGTAGAAGAAACTGTTCAGGTAATAGGGCAATATGCACCTGCAGAAAGGCCAGGAACACAAAATGTGCAAAGTAACCCATTTGAAGAAACTATATCTCGTGATGATGTAACAACAGATACTAAAAGCATAGAATGGACAAAAATAAATGGAGGACTAGAAATAATAAAACAAGATGCCGATGACTCAAATATAAAATTAGAAGGTGTAGAAATAAGAGTAGAAGGTGTATCAAATGGATACAACAAAACTTTTAAGACTGATAAAAATGGAAAAATTATAGTAGAAAATTTAGAACCAGGAACATATAAAATAACAGAGATATCAAATGGACATTATGGATATCAAGAAATTGAAAAAGATACAATAAGTGTTTATCCAGGAATGATACAATCATATAATTTGGTAAATACAAAAAATACAGGTAATTTAAAAATTACTAAGAAAGATCCTGATTCAGGTAAATATTTATCAGGAATTGGATTTAAAATAAAAGATAGCAACGGAAACTACATAATAGCAATTGACAGAAATGGAAAAGAACAAAAGAAAGTCATAGGAACAATTTATCTAGGAAATTTAAAAACAACATCTAGCAAGGAAAATGCAACAGAATTTGTTACAGATGAAAACGGATTAATTGAAATATATAATATTTTAAAAGGAACATACGAAGTAGAAGAAGTATCAATAGGAAACAATGAACAATATGAAATAGATGATAACTACATATATTGGGAAAGTGACAAAGGAAGTGGAAAAGGGCATATAGCAACAGTAACTGTTGAAAGACAAAAGTCATATGACACAATTCCAACAAATAATAGAGCTATAATTGAAGATGACCAAAAAGTAATAGAAGATGGAACATATGAAATAGAATCAGCTTTAAACTTAAATAAAGTATTAGATATTGAAAATGGATCTGTTTATGATCAAACAAATGTAGACTTATATGAAAGAAATGGATCAAAAGCACAACAATTTTATATCAAATATTTAGGAAATGGAGAATATAGTATAAGATCTATTATTAATAATAAATATTTAGATATATATGGAGGAAATAGTGATCCAGGAACAAATGTGCAAATATGGTCAGGAAACAGTACAGACTCACAAAAATGGAAGATTGTAAGTAAAGGTGATGGATATTATTCAATAGTATCAAAAGAAAATGGACTAGCAATAGATGTAGCAAATGGAGAAACAAAAAATGGAACAAATATACAAGTATACACAGAGAATGAATCCAACTCACAAAAATTTAGAATCAGGGAAGTATCAAGTAGTGCATCAGGAAGAGCAAATGATAAAAATAACAAATTAACAGTATACAACAGAAGAAAATATTTAGATCTATCAGGAATGGTATGGGAAGATATAGGAGATGGAAAACAAACATATAGAAATAATTTATATGATTCAAAAGAACCATTAATTGAAGGAATGACAGTAACATTATTTGAAGGAAACAAAGTAGCAAGAACGACTACAACAGATACAAATGGAAAATATTTATTTAAAAATGTAGAAATAGATAAATTATCTAAATATTATATATCGTTTGAATATAATGGAATGAGTTATGAATGTGTTCCAAAAATGCTAGATCAAAAAAATGGAAGTAAAGCAACAGAAGGACAAGAAAGAGAAAATTTCAATAATAGATTTGCAGAAATAAAAAATGGAGAAGCAATAGGTACAAATGGAGAAAAAACTCCAATAGAATACAAAAAAGACAATAAAAAATATGAAAGTATAATTGACTTAGGAAAAGAAGATAAAGACGGAAAAAAACCATATTATGGTGTATATGAAAAATATGAAATAACATCAAACACATATAATGCATATAATGGATATTTAGATAAAATAAGAACAGCAGAACAAATAAGAAAAGAAGATATAAAAGAAATATCAAATATAAATCTAGGAATTTTCTTAAGAGAACAACCAAATGCATCTTTAATAAAAGATTTAAATAATGTAAAAGTATCAATAAATGGACAAACTCATACATATAACTATAGAGAAAGATTTAATAACTCAAAAGTATATACTGAAGGAAAAGAATTAAAAGACTTAGAACAACAAATAAAATTCCAAGGAAAATATTCTGAAATGACATATTCAAGACCTTTATATGCATCAGATATATCATATCAAGGATCAAAAGAATTAACAGTTAAAGCAATATATGAAATAGGGTTAATAAATAAATCAACTAATTTAAAGATGAAAATATCACAGATATATGATTATTTTGATAGTAAATATGAACTAAAAGCAATAGGAAGAACTCTAGATAAAAATGGATATGTAAATAATGATGCATCAATAAAAAGCAAAGAACTAAGTAATCAAAATAATTATAAATGTGTAGAAATATCAACAAATATAACTATTGAACCACAAAAAGAAGAGAAATTATATATAGAGTTAGAAGTTTCAAGAGATAAATTAGTTGACATTTTAGACGGAAATACAAATATAAAATTAGATAATGTAGCAGAAATAGGAAAATATGGAACATTAGACTCTACAGGAAAAATATATGCCGGAATAGACTCAAACTCAGAACCAGGAAATGTAAAACCAGCAGATGAAAAGACATATGAAGACGATACAGATAAGGCACCAGGCTTAAGTCTAGTTTTACAAAAAAATGCGAGAAAGATAACAGGAAAAGTATTTTTAGAAAATATAGAAACATCAAAAGATCCAACAACAGTAATGACTGGAGAGGAAAGAAAAGGTAATGGAAAATATGATAATGATGAAAAAGGAATAAGTGATGTAGAAGTAAAATTAGTATATGCAAATAATCCAGATGAAATTGTTAAAATATACGATGAAGATTCTAAAACACTTACAAAAGAAGCTAGAGTAAGGACAAATTCAAGTGGTGATTTTGAAATAAGTGAATTTATACCAGAAAATTACGAAATAAGATATACATGGGGAAATAAAGAATATAAAGTTCAAGAATATAAAGGAACAGTAATAGATGAAAGCATTTGGAACAAGAACGAACAAAACAATGAATGGTATAAAACAACAGAACCTCGCTATTCTGATGCAGTAGATAACTATGAGATTAGAAATAAAATTGATAATCAAACTCAAAAAATAACAAATGCAAATAGTAAGGTTATAAATGATTATGTAGAGGGATCAAATATAATACTTAAAGATGGATCAGAAGAACAACTAATAACCAAAATGGATTCTAATACACAAGATTTTAAAGTTAATATAGAGTACAATAAAGATAACTCAAGTATAAAAGATGAATTCGAAACAAACTCAGATGGAAGTTTGAAATTAGATTCAAAAGGAAACTTAATAACAAAAGAGCAATTTAAAAATACAATAAAAAATATAGATTTTGGACTTATAGAAAGACCAAAACAACAGTTGAAGTTAGAGAAACATATAAAACAAGTAAAAATCACACTTTCTAATGGAGTAATATTAATTGATGCAAAAGTAGAAAAAGGTCCTGATGGAAAATATCAACTAGCAGAAAATACACCATATACAGTATATTTACCAAAATCTAATGTAAGTGAAGGAGCTTTAAAAATCGAAGTAGACCAAGAACTAATTGAAGGAGCAAAATTAGATGTAATATATGAAATAACTATAAATAATGTAAGTGAATTAGATTATGTATCAGAAAAATATTATAAGTTTGGAATAGGAAAAGAAAATCCAGTAAGATTAACACCAAGTATAATAGATTATCTAGATGAAAATTTAATAATTTCAGATAAAGAAACAGCAGAAAAATGGGAGAAACTCACTTTAGAAGAAAAGAAGGAATTATTTGAAAATGGAAGTTTAGATAAAGACTTACAAAAATATATAGAAAAATTAAAAAGTGTACAAACACATATAAGTAAAGAAGCATTGCAAGCTGGAGAAAAAACAAAAGTGGGATTAATGGCATCAAAATTATTATCAAAAAATGATGAAATAATTTTAAGTAATAAAACAGAAGTAATTGAAATAGACAAAACAGGAGGAAGACCACCAGAACCAATTCCAGGAAACTTTAATCCATCAACAAATAAACCAAAAGAACCAGATGGAGATACATCAGAAGAAATAATTATTTTACCACCTACAGGAATAACAGATAATACTATAACTTATATTATATTAGGAATATCAATGTTAGGAATATTAACATCTGGAATAATCTTAATTAAAAGATTTGTGTTAAAAAAATAGTAATTAAATAATTATTATAAATAAAAATATTTGAACTTAATTATTGGATTTTATTCAATAATTAAGTTCATTTTAAATTAAAAGTATTGACAATAAAAATAAAAGAGACTATAATATAAAAGTAATTTGTAAACCATTTTATTTAGAAAATATTGATATATGCACCATTAGCTCAGTTGGTAGAGCAACAGACTCTTAATCTGGAGGTCCTCGGTTCGAACCCGAGATGGTGCACCAAATAATACCTGAAAGGGTATTATTTTTTTGCATTAACGTTAGTTAATAAAGAGATACATTAGTAGAAATAACTTAAAAGACAATGCATATTGTAAAATATATTTATTTATGATAGCATATTAATAATAAAAGTAGTAAATTATATAAGCAAAATTATCGTAGGTCTTTATAAAGGTCTTTTTAATTGTTATATACGGAAAGGTCTTGTATATAATAAAGAGAAAAAAATAGATTTTGCATGTACAATAAAAAAGAGGAAAAAATGAGAGAAAAATTAAAAAATATTAAATACTTTTTAATAATATTAATAGCAGCAATAATAATTTCATTTCCATTATTAAAAGATAATATAAATGTATATTTCGATGATGGAATACAACATATAGGAAGAGCCTACGAAACATATTTAGAAATACAAAACAAAGGTAATCCTAAAATTTTATCAAATTTAACCAATGGATTTGGATACAGTTGGGATTTATTTTATGGACCATTATCAACAACCTTAATCTTAATTACAAGATTAATTTCAGGGACATTTATAAATAGTTACAAGTTAGTATTATTCATAGGAATATTAATTTCTGGAATTACAATGTATAAATTTGTTAGTAATTTAACAAAAAATGAAATAACAGGAACAATAGCAGGTGTTTTATATATGACAATGCCATATCATTTAAATGATATGTATATTAGAAATGCCTTAGGAGAATTCTTAAGTTATATATTTATTCCATTAGTATTTCTGGGAATGTATAAACTATTTAGCAAAGAAAAAGGAGAATGGATTTTAACTGTAGGAGCAACACGGATTAATATTTACACATAATTTAATGACAGTGCTTACAGCAATAATGGCATTTATATATTTATGTGCAAATATTAAAAAGATAAAAGACAAAGAAATTATAAAAAAACTAGTAATAAATATAATGTTAATAATGTTAATTAGTGCATTTTTTTGGATTCCATTATTAGAGACATACAATTTTGCAGAATATGAAGCATATCAAGAAGGTGCAATGTCCACAAAAGAATCATTTATAAATAGTGGATTAGAGTTAAAACAATTATTTACTACATCAAAAGATTCAACATATGTATATGAAATAGGACCACATATTATAATAATGTTGATTTTATCTATATTTGCAATTAAAAATGTTGTAAAGAAAGAATACAAAAAAGAATATATACTATTTCTAATACTAGGAATTTTAAGTATATTCATGTCAACTAAATATTTTCCATGGCAAATATTTAATGAAAAAGTATCAATAATACAATTTACATGGAGAATGTTAGTCTTTAGTGACTTTTTCTTTGCCATAATTTGTGCAATAAATATGGAAAACATGATAAAAAGAATAAAAATAGCAGATGTAATTGTTATTTCAACAATTGCAATATTATATGGTATTACTCTAAATAGATTTATACCAGTAAATGATGAAATTTTAAAAATAAATGAATGGGACATAGGTAGCATTACAGAAAATAAAAATGAAGTAATTGCAGCAATGGGAAGAGGAGAGTATTTGCCTGTAAACAGTAACAAAAATAGAGAGTATATAATTGAAAGAGAAAATACAATTGAAATTTTAAAAGGCAGTGCAAATATACAAAATTTAGAGAAAAACGGACAGAAATTAAAAGCAAAGGTCAAAATATTTAAAGATAATACTATTTTAGAACTACCATACATATATTATCCAGGATATAAAATAGAATTAAATGATAAAGAAATAAATAGCTTTGAAAGTAAAAATGGATTTCTAGCAATTTTGATAAATAAAACAAATGAAGGAATTATAGAAGTAAACTATAAAGAAACAATCTTAATGAAAGTATCAAAAGGAATGTCAATTGTAGGAATAATATTATTTATAGCATATATAAATATAGAAGAGATAAAAAAATTATATATTAAATTAAAAAGTAAAAGATAAATAAAAGTACAATTTGAAATAAAATATAATAAGGAGTATTGGGAATTTAAATTTTATAAAATATTATAGAAAATTAATATTTTGAAACAATAGATTTATTATAGAGATAGTATATTAATTGACAAACACGAATAAAAAAGCTAAAATAAATATGTTAGGAGGGGATTTTTATGTTAAAAATATATAACACAGATATAGAAACAAATAGAATAGAAGAAATAAAAGAATTTAAAAAAGGAAGTTGGATAAGTCTTGTAAACCCCTCAGAGGTAGAGATAAGAAAAGTATGTGAAAATGTAAATATTCAAGAAGACTTTATAAGAGATGCATTAGATTATGAGGAAAAAGCGAGAATTGATACAGAAGAAGATGATGGAACAATATTATTTGTAATAGATGTACCAGTAATAGAAAAAAGTGAGGAAAATGATATATATACAACAATGCCATTAGGAATGATTGTAGTAAGAGACGATTTTTTCATAACAGTATCATTAAAGAAAAATAAAGTAATAGAAGATTTTGAAAAAAGAAAAATAAAAAATTTTCAAACTTATAAAAAAACAAGATTCATATTCCAAATATTCTACTTAAACTCATCATATTTTTTAAATTACCTAAAACAAATAAATAAAGAGACAGAAATAGCAGAATATATATTAAAAAATTCAATGAAAAATAAAGAACTATTAAAGTTATTGAGTTTGGAAAAAGGGTTAGTTTATTTTACAACATCACTAAAATCAAATGAAATTGTCATGGAAAAAACTATGAGAGGAAAAATAATAAAATTATACGATGATGATGAAGATATATTAGAAGATGCTATCATAGAAAACCGACAAGCAATAGAAATGTCACAGATATATAGCAATATCTTAAATGGAACAATGGATGCATATGCTTCAATTATTTCAAATAACCTAAATGGAGTAATGAAATTTCTAACATCAATAACAATAGTACTAGCAATACCAACAATGATATCAAGCTTTTGGGGAATGAATGTAAATTTACCATTTCAAAATAGTCCAATAGGTTTTCCTATAATGATAGTAATTGCTATAATAACAACATTAGCAGTAACTTGGTGGCTAAAAAGAAGAGATATGCTTAATTAGAATTTAATAAAAGAATAAGAAAAGTAGCGAAGCTACATTAGAAAGGCTATCGAGGGTCTTTTTAAAGGTCACTTTTACTTGTTGTATACGGAAAAATCCTATATAGGGTCAAGATAAAAGCTGATTTTTCCTATACGATAAGAAAAAGGGCTGACCTAGAAGATATGCAATATTTCTGGGTTAGTCTTTATTTATGAAATATAATAAAAAGGACTAGCCCTAAAATATTTTAAATATTCTAGGTCAGCCCTTTTTTTTAAATTAATAATACAGCACTTCAGGAATTCGATTCAATTCAGAAGTTAGAAATTTGAACATATTATCACCAATAGAAGTATCAATTCCTTGTTTATATAAAGAAACAGTTTTATTAATATCTAATAACTTCATTTTTTTACCTTTAGCAGCAGTATTTTCATACATATAAATAGGAACATAATCAACTTTATCAATACTAATATCACCAGAAGTATGTTTTGTAATAGTTAAAGTCAAAATTATTGATGTTCTTGTATCTTTTAAATTCTGGTCACTTATGAAATTACCTAAAGAATAAATTACAAAGCCATCTTTAGAAGAACCATCTTCCAAAGTTACAGTTCTTTTTTCTATTTTTTGTAACACATGAGGATGAGAACCTAAGATTATATCAACACCATTTTTAAATAAAAAATCAGAAAGTTCAGTTTGAGTACTATTAACAGAAGAAGTATATTCATTTCCCCAATTCATATAAGCAATTATAATGTCAGCATTTTGAGATTTGGCTTTATCAATTTGCTTTTTCATTAAATCTTTATCAGAAGTATTAACACAAAAACCTTTATCTGAAGGAATAGCCAAATTTGTTGTATTACAAGTATAATTAACAAAAGCTAATTTAATACCTTTAACATATTTTATTAAAACATTATCCTGTTCTTCTTTAGTTTTATTAGTTCCAATATGAGAAACATCAGCACTATCAAGTACATCTAAAGTTCTAGATAAACCTTCAAAACCATAATCTAATGAATGGCTATTAGCAGTAGCAATAACATCTAATCCTAGTTTTTTTAAGTTATATGCCAAACTATCAGGAGTATTAAAACGAGGATAATTACTGTAACCTTTATCTTCACCAGCAAAAGAGGTCTCTAAATTGGCAATAGATATATTAGAATTTTGAATATAATAACTAATATCATCAAAAACATAAGAAAAATTATATGAATCAGTAGAATTGTTATAAGCATCTAAATATTGTGTATTATGACACATAATATCTCCTAAAGCAGTTAAAGTAAATGTAGTATCAGAAGGCTCTGCATCAGCATTAGTATCAGAAGATACATTTTCAGAAATATTTGTAGCATTAAATTCTTTATTAGCAGTATCTACTATTTTTTTATAATCTAGCCAATTTTTTGTTATATTAAAAATAACGACAATTAAAAAAGCAACAGATAAAACAATTATTAATTTAATTAAAATAGATGTTAATTTCTTTGTATCATCAATTTTTATAAAATTTCTTCTATTCCTATTATACCTATTATTTCTTCTCAAAAAATCACCTCATTAATTTAATATAAATTATCATAAAAACTTAAAAAATTCAACTACATGAATAATTTTTGAAGAAAATGGAATAATAATAAAAAATAAAAGGAGGAAAACTATGAAAGTAATAGACAAAATAGCATTAGTCTTAATAATCATAGGAGCCATAAACTGGGGATTAATAGGATTATTTAACTTTAATCTTGTAGCAACAATATTTGGTGATATGACTATAATATCAAGAATAATTTATGGCTTAGTTGGATTATCAGGATTATGGGGAATTAAATTATTGTTTGATGATTAATGGATAAAAGAATAATTCAAAATATTATTATCAAGTTGAGTGAATTTTTTATAATATAGTATCAAGAAATTAAAGTAATAGAGCTGATAAGCTATTTGCTATTAAAGCATTAGTTTATCAGCTCCATTTTTCAAAATGCTAATATTACTATTTCCAGCTTCTCTACAATAAAAACCATTATCCTGTAACATGTTAATTACAAATCAACAAAAGAATTCTTGAAAAAAAAGCAAAAATAGTATATAATACTAGCGATAAGAGTATAGGAGGAGATAAAATGCTAAGTGCAAACGGAGTAACTGTAAGATTTGGAAAAAGAGTATTATTTGAAGATGTAAATATAAAATTTGGAAAAGGAAATTGCTATGGAATAATAGGGGCAAATGGAGCAGGAAAATCAACATTTTTAAAAGTTTTATCAGGTGAATTAGAGCCAAGTAAAGGTGATGTAACTCTAGAAAAAGGAGAAAGACTATCAATATTAAAACAAGACCACTTTGCTTTTGAGGAATATACAGTAATGGACACAGTATTAATGGGAAATAAAGAGTTATATGACATCATGAAAGCAAAAGACGAAATATATGCAAAACCAGATTTCTCAGAAGAAGATGGAATGAAAGCAGCAAAACTAGAAGAGAGATTTGCTGAACTTGACGGATGGAATGCAGAATCAGATGCAGCAATGTTATTAAATGATTTAGGAATAGTACCAGAAAATCACTATAAATATATGAAAGAAATAGAGGCTAGAGAAAAAGTAAAAGTTTTATTAGCACAAAGTTTATTTGGAAATCCGGATGTTTTACTATTAGACGAACCAACAAACGACTTAGATATGAAAAGTATAAACTGGTTACAAGAATTTTTAATAGACTTTGAAAATACAGTAATAGTAGTATCTCATGACAGATATTTCTTAAACAAAGTTTGTACACATATAGCAGATGTAGACTTTGGAAAAATAAAAGTGTATCCAGGAAACTATGACTTCTGGTATGAATCAAGTCAATTAGCATTAAAACAAGCAAGAGAACAAAACAAAAAGAAAGAAGAAAAAATTAAAGAGCTACAAGACTTCATTGCAAGATTTAGTGCAAATGCTTCAAAATCAAAACAAGCAACATCTAGAAAGAAAACATTAGAAAAAATTGAATTAGAAGAAATAAAACCATCAAACAGAAAATATCCATATGTAGACTTTAAACCAGACAGAGAACCAGGAAGAGAAATCCTACAAGTAAAAAATATTAGTAAAACAGTAGAAGGAGTAAAAGTTTTAGACAATGTAAGCTTTACAGTAAAAGAAGGAAACAAAATAGCCTTCCTAGCAGACAATGAATTAGCAAAAACAATATTATTCCAAATAATAGAAGGAGAACTAGAACCAGATGAAGGAGAACTAATTTGGGGAACAACAATAACAAAATCATATTTCCCTAAAGACAACAACTATTTATTTGAAACAGACGAAAATATAACAGAGTGGTTAAGAAACTACTCAAAAGACCCAGATGAAACATATGTAAGAAGTTTCCTAGGAAGAATGTTATTCTCAGGAGATGAAGCATTAAAACAAGTAAAAGTATTATCAGGAGGAGAAAAAGTAAGATGTGTACTATCAAAAATGATGTTATCAGGAGCAAACTTCTTAATATTTGACGAACCAACAAACCATTTAGACATGGAAAGTATAACATCTGTAAACGAAGGAATGAAAAAATTCATAGGAAACATCTTATTTACATCACATGACCACGAATTAACACAAACAGTAGCAAACAGAATAATAGAAATAAAAGAAGACGGAAAAATAATAGACAAAGAATGTACATATAATGAATATTTAGGAATTGAGTAAAGGCGATTTTGATGATTTTGGGGTCGGAGACAAAAATCATTTTTCAGTAGAAATAGATATTAAATAAAAAATTAGATTAAAACATACAAAAATCACAATAAAAATACAAAAAGAACATAAAAAAATGATAAAAAGAGGAAAAAAGAAAGGTTGTGACGGTCGTTTCAAGACAAGTACGAGAAAGCTTAGAATCCTCTTTTTTTCATGTAATGGTACAAGGAATACGAAAAGAATATATTTTTTCAAAAGAGCAATACATAAGAATGTATTTAAAACTATTAAATGAAAAAAGAAAAGAATTAAAAATAAAGGTAATAGCATATTGCATAATGAATAATCATGCACATTTGTTAATCGAGACTAAAAACATAAAAGAACTATCAAAATTTATGCAAAAAATTAACGGATGTTATGCAAAATATTATAATTTTATGGAAGACAGAGTAGGTTATGTTTTTAGAGATAGATATAAATGTCAAATAATTAAAGATAAAAAACATTTAATTCAATGTATAAAATATATACATCAAAATCCTGTAAAGGCAGGAATGGTAATAAATAGAGAAGAATATGAATTTTCATCATATAAATTTTATCAAAGAAATATAAATAAATTAAACGAATTTTTTTCGAATGAAGAATTAACATATATTTTTAAATCAAGTAATCCATATGGAAATTTTATTGACATTGATAATAACCCAGAAGAAATAATAAATAATTTAATAGAAGAATTTTTAAAAAAAGAAAATGTAAAAATATTTGAAATTTTTGAAAAAGATGATATACTAAAAAAGCTAATAGGATATCTAAAGATTGAAAACCAAATAAAATATACTGAAATAATGAAAAAATTTGATATCACAAAAGGGGTAATGGAAAGGTTAAAGAATTAAGTGATTAAAAGATGATTTTTATCTCCGACCCCAAAATCATGGAAGAGAGAGGATTTAAAATGGATAAAATAATATCAACAATAGCACAAGAATTAGGTGTTAAAAATTCACAAGTTGAAAATACAATTAAATTAATTGACGAGGGAAACACAATTCCCTTTATAGCAAGATATAGAAAAGAAGTAACAGGTGGACTAAGTGACGAAGTATTAAGAAACTTAGGTGAAAGATTAAGTTATCTTAGAAATTTAGAACAAAGAAAAGAAGAAGTTATTCATTCAATAGATGAACAAGGAAAGTTAACAGATGAAATATTACAAGCAGTTGCAATTAGTAAAACATTAGCAGAAGTAGAAGATATATATAGACCATATAAACAAAAAAAGAAAACAAGAGCAACAGTTGCAAAAGCAAAAGGATTAGAACCTTTAGCAGAAATTATTATTAATCAAGAAGAAAAAACACCAATTGAAGAAATAGCAAAACAATATATTAATATAGATAATTTGTCAGAAGAAGATAAAAAGAACAAAGATAAAGTTGTTGCAACAGTAGAAGATGCAATTCAAGGTGCATTAGACATAATTGCAGAGAATATATCAGATAATGCTAAATACAGAAAAGAAATAAAAAGACAATGCTATAAAGAAGGCTTGATAATTACAAAAGCAAGCAATGAAGAGGAAAAATCAAATTATGAAATGTATTATGATTATAGTGAGCCTTTAAAATACATACCAAGTCACAGAATATTAGCAATTAATAGAGGAGAAAAAGAAAGCTTTATAAAAGTAAAAATAGAAAAGCCAGAAGAGAAACTGCTTCAATATATAGAAAGAGATATTTTAAAAGGAGAAACACAATTTACAAGTATATTAAAAGATACAATATTAGATGCATTTAAAAGATTAATAGAGCCATCAATAGATAGAGAAATTCGTTCAGACTTGACAGAAAAAGCAGAAGATAAAGCTATAAAAGTATTTGGGCAAAACTCTAAACAACTATTACTAGGAGCTCCAATAAAAGGGAAAACAGTAATGGGATTTGACCCAGCATATAGAACAGGATGTAAAATTGCAGTAATAGATGAAACAGGGAAATTACTAGATTACACAACAGTATATCCAACAGAACCTCAAAACGATGTTGAAAATGCAAAAAAAGAACTATTAAAATTAATAGAAAAAGATAAAATAGATATGATAGCAATAGGAAATGGAACAGCATCAAGAGAATCAGAAATGTTTGTTGCAGATATGATAAAAGAAGCATCAAGACCAGTTCATTATGTAATAGTAAGTGAAGCAGGAGCATCAGTATATTCAGCATCGAAACTTGCAACAGAAGAATATCCAGATATAAATGTATCAATAAGAGGTGCAATATCAATAGCAAGAAGATTACAAGACCCATTAGCAGAACTTGTAAAAATTGACCCAAAAGCAATAGGAGTAGGGCAATATCAACATGATGTAAATCAAAAGAAATTAGCAGAAAGTTTAACAGGAGTCGTAGAAGACAGTGTTAATAAAGTTGGAGTTGATGTAAATACTGCAACACCATCATTACTTTCATATGTATCAGGAATAAACAATACAATAGCTAAAAATATAGTAAAATATAGAGACGAAAATGGAAAATTAAAAAATAGAAAACAATTACTAAAAGTGCCTAAGCTAGGAAAAGTAGCATTTGAACAATGTGCAGGATTTTTACGTATATTAGATGGAGATAATCCGTTAGAAATAACAGCAGTACACCCAGAAAGTTATGAGGCAACAGAAAAATTATTAGAAAAAGTAGGATCTACTAAGGAAGATATACGAGATAAAGAAAAATTAACACAAATAATTAAAAAATTAAGCACGATTAATGTAAATGAAATGTCAAAAGAATTGGAAATAGGAGAAATGACACTTACAGATATTATAAGTGAATTATCAAAACCAGGAAGAGACCCAAGAGAAGATATGCCAAAGCCAATTTTAAGAAGTGATGTTCTAAAATTAGAAGACTTAAAAGAGGGAATGATATTAACAGGTACAGTAAGAAATGTAATAGATTTTGGAGCATTTGTGGACATAGGAGTAAAACACGATGGGCTTGTGCATATATCAGAAATGAGTGATAAATTTATAAAAAATCCATCAGAGGTAGTTTCTGTTGGAGATATTGTAAAAGTTAAAGTAATAAAAATAGATAAAGAAAGACAAAAAGTTGGACTATCAATGAAATGCTAAAATGCTAAGGGGGCTGACCTAGAATATATAAAATATTTCTGGGGTTAGTCCTTTTTAATTATATTCTATAGATAAGAACCTGGAAGCTCTATAAATGAATCTTTTTCTATTGCTGAAATTTTATTTTAATAAAATTTCACAGGAACATTATTCAT